>Ga0247727_10000231_pt1 | contig 133893 bp, 113 predicted proteins | sample WisWelCaveWW1625_FD_202498 | JGI IMG/M metagenome (GOLD analysis project Ga0247727, IMG submission 202498) | Biofilm microbial communities from Wishing Well Cave, Virginia, United States - WW16-25 | ecosystem: Environmental > Aquatic > Deep subsurface > Groundwater > Cave microbial mat... | reverse complement strand
CACAGCCACCCACAGCCCTCAGCACCCAGCAAGCGCAAAACCTCTCGCAAGACTCCCTCCATGACCCTCCGGAGTCGCCCAGCGGCGCCCTCCCAGAGTTCAACGCGCGCTTACCGACGGATTACGGGACGACCCCGCGCGTTGACACCATCGGAGACGGGGTGCTACGGTGAGCCGGCGTGAGAGCGCTCGACCGCGAGGTGAGGGAGTCGGTCACGGCGATCACGAAGCGCCTCGCGGGGCGGCCGCGCGTCGCCGTCATCCTCGGGTCCGGGCTCGGCGCGTTCGCCGATTCGCTGTCGGGCTCCCGCGCGATGCCGTACGGAGACGTCCCCAACTTCCCCGTCTCCACGACGCCCGGGCACGCCGGCCGGCTCTGCCTCGGCCGGGCCGGCGACGTGGAGGTGCTCGTCCTCCAGGGCCGCGTCCACTTCTACGAAGGCCACCAGATCGATCGCGTCACGTACGCGATCCACGTGCTCGCGGCGCTCGGCGTGAAGGCGCTCGTCGTCACGAACGCGTCGGGCTCGGTGAACCCGCACTTCTCTCCGGGCGATCTCGTCGTCCTCCACGACCAGATCAACTTGATGGGCACGGGCCCGCTCGTGGTCGGGAGCCCGCCGCACGTCGGCCCTCCGCGCGACGTCTTCCCCGAGGCGCTCGTGGACATGGCGGACGCCTTCGACCCGGAGTTCGCGGAGATCGCGGTGCGGGCCGGGCTCGCGCTGGGGCTCCCGGTCCGGCGCGGCGTCGCGTGCGCCGTGAGCGGGCCGTCGTACGAGACGCCCGCGGAGATCCGCATGATGCGGGCGATCGGCGCGGACACGGTGTCGATGTCGACGATCCCCGAGGTCCTCGTCGCGCGCTCGCACGGAATCCGCGCGCTCGGGATCGCGTGCGTGACGAACCTCGCGGCCGGAGTCGGCGCCGAGCCGCTTCGCCACGAGGATGTCCTCGAGGCGACGAAACGCGCCGCGGGGGACTTCGCGCGGCTCCTTCGCGCGGTGCTGCCGGAGATCGCGCGCTAGTAGATCTTCGTCGCGCGCGCCTGGCCCGTGTAGTCGATGTAGACCGTCTTCCACTCGGTGTAAAAGTCGATCGCGGTGCGGCCCATCTCGCGCTGGCCGACGCCGGTCGCCTTCATCCCGCCGAACGGAAGGTGCGCCTCGCCCCCCATCGTGGGCGAATTGACGTGCACGATCCCGGTCTCGATCGCGTCGATGAAGCGGAAGACCTTGTTCGTGTCCGATGAGTAGACCGACGAAGAGAGCCCGTAGCGGCAGTCGTTCGCGGCGGCGAGCGCCTCGTCGAAGCTCTTCACGCGGATCACGGAGAGGACGGGGCCGAAGATCTCCTCGCGGGCGATGCGCATCGTCGGCGCGACGTGGTCGAAGACGGTGGGCGCGACGAAGTGGCCGCGCGCGAACGGGCCCTCCGTGAGCCGCGAGCCGCCCACGAGGAGCTTCGCGCCCTCCTCACGGCCGATCTCCATGTAGCGGAGGACCGTGCTCATCTGCGCCTCGTCGACGGAGGGGCCCATCTCGGTCGACTCGTCCATCCCGTCGCCGACGCGGAACGCGCGGGCGCGCGCGACCACTTTCTCGACGAACGCGTCGGCGACGCGTTCGTGGACGATCGCGCGGCTCGTCGCCGTGCAGCGTTGGCCGGTCGATCCGAACGCGCCCTGCACGGTCGCCTCGGCGGCGAGCGCCACGTCCGCGTCCTCGAGGACGACGAGCGGGTTCTTCCCGCCCATCTCGCACTGGACCTTCTTGCCGTCGCGCGAGCAGAGCGCGTAGAGCGCGCCGCCGACCTCGTTCGAGCCGGTGAACGAGACCGCGCGGATGGCCGCGTCCCGCGCGAGCGTGTCGCCGACCGCGGACCCGGCGCCGTGGACCATGTTGACGACCCCCGCGGGCACGCCGGCCGCCACGAGGATCTCCGCGATGAGCGTCGCGGTCTCCGGCGTGTTCGTCGCCGGCTTCCAGACCACCGTGTTGCCCGAGACGATCGCGGGGAAGATCTTCCAGACGGGGATCGCGACCGGGAAGTTCCAGGGGGTGATGAGAGCGCACACCCCGTGCGGGACGCGCACGGTGTACGCGAGCGTGTTCGGGAGCTCCGATGGCGCGGTCTCGCCGTTCAGTCGCCGCGCCTCGCCCGCCATGAACTCGGCGACGTTCAGCGCCTTCGCCACCTCGCCGCGCGAGTCGGAGATCACCTTCCCCTCCTCGCGGGTCAGGGCGCGCGCGAGATCCTCTCTCCGCTCCGCCATGATCCGCCACGCCTCGAAGAGGATCTGCCCGCGGCGTGGGGCGGGAGTCGCGCGCCACGCGGGGAGCGCCGCCGCCGCCGCCGCGATCGCCGCGCGCGCCTCGTCGGCCGTCGAGCGAGGCACGAGCCCGATCACGTCCTCCGTGTTCGCCGGGTTCCGGTTCGGGATCGTATCGGGCGACGCCGACGCGACCCACGCGCCGCCGATCAGGTTCTTGTAGGTCTTGAGCGAGACCGCTTTCGCGGCACGCGTGCTCGTTGGAATCGACATCGATCGGTGCTCCTCGAAGGAATGGAGGGGATCGTCTCGGCCGGTCGTGAGAGCGCTCTAGTCACCCTCGGAGCCTCCAGCCCAATACTCCTCGAATATCCTGCTCACGCTGTCCGCCTTCGCCCTGCCGGCGTGCTTCACGTAGATGCCGTACATGTGGGTGAACCACCCGTCCCCCGCGGCTTCGATTTCGGCCGGGCTCCTCAGCTTGACCAGCTCTTCTCTGAGATAGCGCTCGATCTCGGTTCGGATCGCGAGCGCCTCCGGCTCGCTGAGGAGCGCCGCGACCCGGGGGGCGCTGACGGCGGTCTCCGAGATCCGCCCGGCCTCCTCGATGCTCAAGCTGTCAACGGCAGCGCCCCTGTACCATTGTCCAGCGAGACGAAACCCCGCCATGAGCGTCCCTCGGCGATCCGTGTCGTCGATGAGGACGGCTCGGACCTCGTGCCTCGCGAGAATCGGTGAAGCGATGGCCGCGAGCGCTCTCGGACCGGCCACCGAGCGCCCTCCCACGACGGCGATGACTGTCCCGTGTCGGTTGAGCCAAGCTTCGCGGATTTTCGCGTGGTTCTCCAGATCGATCAGCACGGGCTTCGAGCGGCTTCCGCAGCCGATGTCAGGCGCCGCGTTGCATTTGAGAGGCACGTCGTAGAACACGACCGTTTCCCTCTCCCCGCGATTCGAGGCGCCCGCGCACGAGACGAGCGCGAGGAGGAGAGCAACGTGCGCGGCGCAGCAGCGGCGGCGTGCGCCCCGCCCTCCTTTCACTGCAGCAGTTTCCGTCATGCTCCCTCTCGCCTCCGAGCTCGCAGTCCGCGTTGTTTCCAGGGCCGCCCCGAATCACCCCGCCGCCGCGAAGGCCTTCTCGAGTATCTCGAGCCCCTGGTCGATCTCGGCCGGCTTGATGTTGAGCGGCGGCGTGATGCGGAAGACGTTTCCGAAGAACCCGCCCTTGCCGATCAGGAGGCCGCGGCGGCGCGTCTCCTCGAAGAGACGCGCGACCGTGTCGGCCGCCGGAGGCCGCGAGCCGATCGCCGACGGCGCTCCGTTCGGCGAGACGATCTCGACGCCGAGCATGAGCCCCATCCCGCGCACCTCGCCGATCGCCGGCGAGCGCTTCGCGATCGCCTCGAGCCCGGCGCGAAGCCGCGCCCCCTGCGCGCGCGCGTTCTCGAGCAACCCCTCCTCCTCGATCACCTCGATCGTCGCCAACGCCGCGGCGCACGACACGGGGTTCCCGCCGAACGTCGAGATCGTGAGCCCCTGGAACGCGTCCGCGATTTCCGGCCGCGCGACCGTCGCCGCCATCGGCGTCCCGTTCGCGATCCCCTTCGCGCACGTCATGATGTCCGGCTCGATCCCCCACTGCTCGATGCCAAACCACTTCCCGCCGGTGCGCCCGAACCCGGTCTGCACCTCGTCCGCGATGACGAGCCCGCCGTGGCGGCGCGCGATCTCCGCGATCCGCGGGAAGTACTCGGGGGGCGGCGTCACGAACCCTCCGACCCCCTGGATCGGCTCGACGATCACCGCCGCGATCTGACCCGACGTCTGCGTCTGGATCACGCTCTCGAGGTCGCGCGCGCACAGCACGTCGCAGTCCGGGTACGTCTTCTCGAACGCGCAGCGGTAGCAGTACGCGTTGGCGGAGTGGCGGATCTCCGGGTCGTGCGTCCGGCCGGCGCGCCACGCCGCGTGCGCGGTGAGCGTCATCGCGAGCGTCGAGCGCCCGCTGTACGCGTGGCGGAGCGCGATCACTTCCTGCCGCCCGGTGAACATCCGCGCCAGGAGCACCGCCAACTCGTCCGCCTCTGTCCCCGAGTTCATGAAGTACGACTTCTCGAGGCGGCCCGGCGCGATCTCCGCCATCTTCTCGGCGAGCGCGACGATCGGCTCGTTCGGGTAGAGGGTCGAGGTGTGCTGGAGCGTCCGTACCTGCTCGGTGACACGGGCGACGACCTTCGGGTGGCAGTGCCCCACGCTCACCGTGAGGATCCCGCCGAAGAAGTCGAGGTACTTGTTCCCCTCGACGTCCCAGACCCACGAGCCCTCGCCGCGGGCGAGCGGGAGCGGCGTCTGGTAGTAGTTCGCGACCGACGGAAAGAGGAATCGCTTGTGCTTCGCGAGAATCTCGTCGCGCGTCATCCCGGCGCGCGGCGCGGCGCCCTTCGCGGCGCTCACGACGCGGGCCCTTCGGCGGGGAGCGCCATCAGATCTTCACGACCGGGTCGTACGTCTCCGGGCGGCGGTCGCGATAGAACTGCCACACCCGGCGCACCTCGTCGATCATCTCGAGGTCGAGGTCCGCGACGACCACCTCGTCCTTGTCGCGGCTCCCCTCGGCGAGGAATCGCCCGCGCGGGTCGACGAAGTACGACGTCCCGTAGAACTCGCCGATCCGCCACGGCTCCTCCCACCCCACGCGGTTGATCGCGCCGACGAAGTAGCCGTTCGCGACCGCGTGCGCGGGCTGCTCGAGCTTCCAGAGGTACTCGGAGAGGCCCGCGACCGTCGCCGACGGGTTGAAGACGATCTCCGCGCCGTTCAGGCCGAGGATGCGCGCGCCCTCGGGAAAATGGCGGTCGTAGCAGATGTAGACGCCGACCTTCGCGTACGCGGTCTCGAAGACCGGGTAGCCGAGGTTGCCCGGCTTGAAGTAGAACTTCTCCCAGAACCCGGGCTTGCAGTGTGGGATGTGGTTCTTTCTGTATTTCCCAAGATACCGCCCGTCCGCGTCGATCACCGCCGCCGTGTTGTAGTAGACGCCGGCGATCTCCTCCTCGTAGACCGGGACGACGATCACCATCCGCTTCTGCTTCGCCATCTCCTGCATGAGGGCGATCGTCGGCCCGCCGGGGACTTTCTCGACGGCGGCGTACCAGCGTTCGTCCTGCTCCGCGCAGAAGTACGGGCCGTTGAAGATCTCTTGCAGGCAGAGGACCTGCACGCCCTTCTTGGCGGCTTCCTCGATCAAGGGGACGTGCTTCTCGACCATCGCCTTCTTGAGATCGGGGATGTCCCGCTCGGTGGGCAGGGCATTCCGGGCCTGGATCAGCCCACACCGCACGATACGTGGCATCGGTCCTTCGTCTCCTCGGGCGACGCCGCCCCACCGGGGTCCTCGCCCTTGGGAGAGGCGTGCACTATACTTCAATTCGTCCCAGCGAAAAGTCGCTGCGATCGGACCCCGGGGGCTTCACACGGGGGGCCGGGCGACCGATATCTCCTATGAACCCAATGAGACTCTCGCCCGACACGGCGAGGGGCGCCCCGCTCTTGCGACAGTATTCCTCTGGAGGAAGGCGTGTCAAGGACCCGCAACTCGGCGCATCTCGGCGGCACGCTCCCCGTGTATCTTTCCGCGCCGGTGAAAAAGTTCCACGGCGGGCGCGAGAGCCTCGAGGAGGCCGCGCTGGCCGGGGCGCTCGCTCTCCGCGAGGCGTGCGGCGCGGCGCCGCTCGAGACGATTCTCCTCGGCTCGGCGCACCCGTACGAGTTCGGCGGGCTCACCGGGCCGGAGCTCGCCGAGCGGACGGCCGCGGCGCTTCGCGCGCGCGGGGTCGCTCTCTCTGTCGAGTTCTTCTCCCGCCCCGGCGTGTACGTGCCCGAGGCCGCGCTCGCGGCGTCGGCGAACGGCGCGGACCTCCTCCACGAGGCCGCGCTCCGCGTGGCGCGCGGCGAGCGCCGGACGATCGGCGTCCTCGCGCTCGAGCAGATGCGCCTCAAGGAGACCGCGGAGACGACGGCGATCCTCCGGAGCCTCATCCACGAGGACGAGCGGCGCTACGGCCTCACGATGCCGGCGCTCGGCGCGCTCCTCGAGTCGTACGCCGTTTCGCGCGTCGACGGCCTCGAGCGCGCCCTCCGCGAGATGATCTTTCTGAACCGCCGCAACGCGACCGCGAACCCGCGCGCCCACGTCCGGAAGGCGGTCTCGCCGGACGACTACGAGAGCGAGAAGAACCCGATCGTGAGCGACCCGCTTCGCCTGTGGGGCGTCGCGCCGGTCTCGTCGGGGTACGCCGCGCTGCGCGTTTCAAGCGAGCCCTCGGGCGAGCGAGCCGTCCGCGTCGTCGCGATCGGCCAGGGGCTCGACCGCGTTTCGGTGGCCGCGCGCGCGCGCTTCCTCCGCTCTCGCGCGACCGCCCAAGCGATGGCGAACCTCGACGCGTGCCTCGGCCGCCCCTTCGCGGAGATCCGCGGCGAGGTCCGCTACGCGGAGATCCACGATGCCTTCCCGATCATCGAGTATCAGGGCCTCGTCGACACGGGCCTCCTCGACGAGGCGACCGCGGTGCGCGACATCCTCGCCGGGGCGATCGCCCCCGATGGGAGGATCCCCGTGAACCTTTCGGGCGGCGTGATGGCGGGGCATCCGGTCGGGGCGACCGGCGTCGGACAGATCGTCGAGTTGACGGTTGAGGGGCTCGGCCTCGCCGAGCGGCCGAGGACGTGGCCTCTCCCCCACTACTCGCTCGCGTTCAACGTCGGGGGCCCGGCGACGTACAACTGCGTGACGCTCCTTCGCGTCGAGACGGCGTCGGACGCGGCGCCGCCGGCCACCATCGACCTCCCGCGCCGGTTCGAGCGGCGCGACCTCGATCTCTCGGCCCCAAACGGCGACCTCGCGGCGCGCGAGGGGCGCGTGATCTCGGCGACGCGCCTCTTCTACCCGCCCCCCGGCTACCCAACCCCGACGGAGATCCTCTTCGTCGAACTACCCGACCGCCGCGCGTTCGCCATCCCCGACGAGCCCAGGATCGGGAAGGCGGACGTGGTGCTCCTCACAGAGATCGGCGGCCTCCTCCACGCGCGGCGCGCAATTGACGCACGGCCCTCGGGCTCGTAGAATCGGGCTCCCCTCGATGTCCATCGACCGAACCGCACGAATCGAGCTCACGGAGGATCGCGCGCCGGCACGCCGCGTGGATCCGCGCGGCTTCGCCGAAGAGGCGCTCTTCTTCGGTCCGCCGGATGCGCCGCTCTACGGCGTCCTGCACACGCCCGGGCTCATGGCATCCGGAGGCGGGACGGAGCCGATCTACCCGCCGATCATCCATATCCATTCGTTCGGGATTGAGCAGGTCGCGGCGTACCGCATGGAGGTCGAGTTCGCACGGGCGGCGGCGGCGGCGGGCTTCCCGGCGTTACGCTTCCACTTGACCGGCTGCGGCGACAGCCACGGCGAATTCGCCCGGCTCACGTTCGACCGGATGGTGGACGATGTGCGGACGGCGGTGGCGTTCCTCGACGGGCGCGGCCTCGGGCGCTGGCCGGTTCTCCTCGGCGTGCGGCTCGGCGCGGAGATCGCGGTCCGCGCCGCCGTCGCGCTTGGCGGCGTGCGCGCGTTGATCCTCTGGGAGCCGGTCGGGAGCCCGCGCGCCTACTTCGACTCGCTCCTCCGCTCGCTCCTCATCTCCGCGCTCGCCCAGGGACGGAAGAGCGGCGAGACGGTCGCTTCCCTCACGGAGCGCGTGCGCGCGGAGGGGTCGGTCGACGTTCTCGGCTACCCGCTCCACCGGGCCCTCTGCGAGGACGCGCGGCCGTTCGTCATCCCCGAGGGCGCCGCCGTCTCCCCGGATGCGCTGGTCGTCTCGATCGGGAAGCGCATGCGCGCGCCCACCGCGATCACGGACGTCTTGGGCGCACTCGCCGCGCGCGGGGTCCGCTGCGAGACGCGCGAGGTTCGCGACGAGCCGGGCTGGCAGTTCAACGAGAACCCCTCCCACGTGTGCCCCGCGCTCACCGAGACGACGATCCGCTGGTGCCGGGAGCGGATCTCCGCCGCGGAGATGGCCGGACGCCGGACTCCCCTCGGACGGATCGAGGTGCGCTGAGATGGTGCGCGAGCACCCGGTGCTCCTGAGCGTCGGTGGCGAAGACGTCTTCGCCATCGTGACGCAGCCGCCGTCCGCGCCGACCGCGCCGAAAGCCGGGATCGTCTACCTCACGCGGCCGCGCGCGCACCGGAACCGGATGTGGGTCGACGCCGCGCGTGCGCTCGCGCTGAAGGGGTTCACGGGGATCCGTTTCGACTACCACGGGGAAGGGGACTCGACCGGCGAGCCATGCCGCCTCGACCCCGAGTCGCCGTACGCGCGCGACGCCGTCGCCGCGATCCGCCACCTCGTCGAGGTCGAGGGCGTCGAGCGGATCGGGGTCCTCGGCTCCTGCTTCGACGCGCGCACGGCGCTCGCCGCGGCGCACGACGCGCCGCGCTTCGACGCGCTCGTCTTCATGTCCGGGCCGGTCCTCGACGAGAGCGCCGAGATGGAGCGGATCGTCGCGGAGCGCGACCTCGCGCACTACGCGCGGCGCATCCGCGAGCCGGGCGCGTGGCGGGCGCTCCTCTCGCCCGCGCGCGTCGGCATCGCGCTGCGAGTCCTCCTCGCGCGCGCGGCGCGGCGGATCGGTCTCGCGCGGCGCGACGGGCGCGGCGCCGGGGCGGCCGCGGGCGGCGCGCCGACGGGCGCGCTCGCGGGGGCCGCCGCGGGCGCGGCCGCCGGAGGAGGACCCTCCGTGAGTGCGGGCTTCCTCCGCGATCTCGGCGCGCTCGTCGCGCGGGGGACGCCGGCCCTCTTCCTCTACGGAGACCGCGACGCGCAGTATCGCGGCTTCCGCATCGCGATGGACGCGACGCTCCCCCACCTCCCCCAGGAAGCGAGCGACCGCCTGGAGTTCGCAGTCCTCGAGGGAGAGGCGCACGGATACCTGTCGGTGCCGATCCAGTCGGCGATTGTGGAGCGCGCGTGCGCGTGGCTCGAGAAGACCCTCGCCGCCGAGCGGGTGGGTTGATGGACTTCTCCTTCACGAAGGAGCAGACCGACTACCGCGCGCAGGTCGTGCGCTTCGCGAAGAACGAGTTGAACGACGACCTGATCGCCCGCGACCGCGAGAGCCGCTTTTCGCGCGAGGCGTGGAACAAATGCGCGGCGTTCGGGATCCAGGGCCTCCCGATCCCCGAGACGTACGGCGGCTCCGCGGCGGACATCGTGACCACGATGATCGCGATGGAGGCGCTCGGATACGGCTGCCGGGACAACGGCCTCCTCTTCTCGATCCACGCGCAGATGTGGAGCCTCGAGATGCCGCTCCTCCTCTTCGGGACCGACCGACAAAAAGAATGCTACTTGCCGCGTCTCGTGAGCGGCGAGATCATCGGCGTGCACGGCATGACGGAGCCGGACTCCGGATCCGATGCCTTCTCGCTGAAGACACGCGCCGACGTGCGCGGCGAGCGAACGGTCCTCGACGGCAGCAAGATCTTCATCACGAACGCGCCCGTCGCCGACGTCGTGCTGGTCTTCGCGAACGAGGCTCCCGAGAAGGGGATCGGCGGGATCAGCGCGTTCCTCGTCGAGAAGGGGACGCCGGGCTTCACCGTGAGCCGCCACATCGAGAAGATGGGCCTCCGCACGTCGCCGTTCGGCGAACTCGTGTTCGAGGGGTGCGAGATCCCCACGTCGAACCGCGTCGGCAAGCCCGGCGCCGGGGTCGCCCTCTTCAACTCGTCGATGGAGTGGGAGCGCGCGTCGATCCTCGGGAGCAGCGTCGGTGCGATGGAGCGCACGCTCGAGACCTGCGTCCGGTACGCGCGCGAGCGCCGCCAGTTCGGGAAGCCGATCGGCAAGTTCCAGTCGGTGTCGAACAAGATCGCCGACATGAAGGTGCGCCTCGAGACGTCGCGGCTCCTCCTCTACAAGGTCGCGTGGCTCAAGCGGGAGGGGAAGAAGGCGCACATGGAGGCCGCGATCGCGAAGGTCTACATCTCCGAGGCGGCCGTCAAGTCGAACCTCGACGCGATCCAGATCCACGGCGGCTACGGCTACACGACCGAGTTCGAGATCGAGCGCGAGCTGCGCGACTCGATCTCGGGAACGCTCTACTCGGGGACGTCGGAGATCCAGCGGCAGATCATCGCCGCCTGGCTCGGCCTCTAACGGCGCCGTGCGGCGCCGGCTCCTGACCGAGATCCTCGCGGAGAACGCCGCGCGCTTTCCGGAGCGGGACGCGGTCGCCGTCGGCGACCGGCGGCTGACGTACGCCGCGCTCGACGCCGCCTCGAGCCGCGTGGCGAGCGCGCTCGCCGCGCGCGGCGTGCGCCGCGGCGACCGCGTCGCGCTCGACCTCCACAAGTCGATCGAGTCGGTCGTCGCGCTCTACGGGATCATGAAGGCGGGCGCGGCGTACGTCCCGGTCGACCCGTTCGCGCCGCCGCGCCGCCAGGCGTTCATCCTGAGGAACTGCGGCGTCCGCGCGCTCGTCACGGCGACCGACATGGTCGGCACGCTCGAGGAGGTCTTCCCCGAGGCGGCGCCGATCGAGACGCTCCTCTTCCTCGACGGAGACGCGCCGCCGCTCCCCCGCGGCTTCGCGCGGGCCCGCGCGCTCTCGCGTGGCGAGATCGACGCGCACTCCGCCACGCCCCCGTCGACGGGCGCCGCCGACGGCGACCTCGCCTACATCCTCTACACATCGGGCTCCACCGGCGACCCCAAGGGCGTCATGATCTCGCACCGGAACGCGCTCACCTTCGTCGAGTGGGCGGCGCGGCGGCTCGGCCTTCGCGAGACGGACCGCGTCTCGAACCACGCGCCGCTCCACTTCGATCTCTCGATCTTCGACCTCTTCGCGGCCCATCTCGCCGGAGGCACGACACACCTCGTGCCGGAGGGCGCCGCGACGTTTCCGATCCAGATCGCGCGGTTCATCGCGTCGAATCGCATCACCGTCTGGTACTCGGTGCCGTCGATCCTCACCGCGCTCGTGACGAAGACACGCCTCGCCGACCACGATCTCGCCGCGCTCCGCCTCGTCCTCTTCGCGGGCGAGGTCTTCCCCGCCAAGTATCTGCGGTCCCTCATGGAGTTGGTCCCGCACGCGGAATACTGGAACTTGTACGGGCCGACCGAGACCAACGTCTGTACGTACCACAAGGTCCGGCGGCTGGCGCCGGAGCGGACCGAGCCGGTGCCGATCGGGAAGGCGATCGAGGGGATCGAGGTCTTCGCGGTCGACGCGGCCGAGCGCGTGATCGGCCCCGGAGAGACCGGCGAACTTCTGGTGAAAGGCGACTGCGTCGCCCAGGGCTACTGGGGGATCCCCGAGCGGACGGCCGCGATGTTCCGACCGGATCCACGGCCCGGCGCGCGCGGCGAGCCGGTCTACAAGACGGGCGATCTCGTCCGCATGGAGCCGGACGGCTCGTTCGTCTACCTCGCGCGGATCGACGCGATGGTCAAGGTGCGCGGCTACCGCGTCGAACTGGGCGAGATCGAGACGGCGCTCGTGAACCATCCCGGGGTGCGCGAGGTGTGCGCGCTCGCCGTGCCGGACGACGCCGAGGGGAACCGGCTCAAGGTCGTGATCGTCCCCGCGCGCACGGGCGCGCTCACGGAGAAGGAGGTGCGCGCCCACTGCGCGGAGCGAATCCCCCGCTACATGGTCCCGGAGATCGTCGAGTTCCGCGGCGCGCTGCCCAAGACCTCGACCGGGAAGATCGACCGGGCGCTCCTCGCGCGCGAAGCCGAGCGGCGCGCGCCCTAGCCGCGAACCCCCGAGGCGCCGCACCGTTGCGCGCGGCGCGCTCCACCCGCGTTTCCGCCCTCGCGTTCCCATTGCGGCCGAGCCCCGGCGTCGGATATGATGCCCGCGACAAGATCGTCCCAATCCCCGCACCCCGGAGGCCCGCGACCATGCCCCAACGCCGCCCGATTTCCCTCGGAACAATCCTCGGCATCGCATCTACGCTCGTCGTGGCGTCGCTCGCGCTCGCCGGGCCGCCCGACCCCGCGACGTCGACGTGCACCGTCACGATCGTTCAGGGTCTCTGTCCCGCCCCCGCCTGCCTCGGCGGCGCGGTGAAGATCGCGCGCCTCTGCCCGTTGCCGAACTGGGACCGAGTCGAGTTCCGTGTGACGGTTCGCGACGCGGCTGGAATCCCCTGCCCCAACGTGAACGTAAAGCCGGCGGTGCGTCCGGGTGGAAACCTCGACCTGTGGGATGGCGGGACGTCGGGTGGGTTCACGAACGCGGCGGGCGAGGCCGTCGCGATAGCCACCGGCGCGCACGGCTGCGGCCGGCTCGGCGTGTGCGCTCTAGACGGCCTGGACTCCGTTTTCCTCCAGTGCGAGGTCGAGGTCCGCTCCCCCGACGTGGCGGGCGGGCCGACCCCGGCGACATGCCCGTTCCCCTCGCCGGGGATGATGTCCTTCGTGAACTCCTCGGACGTGACCAACATCGCTTGTGGGTTCCTCGTGAAGTTCGGCCCCGTGGGGCCCAACAACGCCTGCTATGACCTGAACTGCAACGGCTTTGTGAACGCGTCGGACGTGAACGGCACGGTCTGTCCTCCCTTCGGGCTGAACGGCGGCGTCCTCCAACATTTCGGGCACGGGTCGGGGCTCGGCGGCCCGGACACCTGCCCATAGGCGCGAGGTCGGCTTGCGATGCGCCCCGATGTCTGGTAGGCTGCGTCGCGTGGGGCCGCCGGTCCCGATTCTCTAGGGACTCGGGCGGCCCGTGACCGCAGTGCCGTTCCCGCACGCTCGAGCCGTCGCGCTTCAGTCTCCGCGCGCCGCGGGGGAGGTGGTCCGAGGCACTCATCGCTCCTAGATCCCATCACTCGATCGTCCCATCCAACCGGCCCACGTCGTCTCACATGGAGGTCTGGTCCCATGTCGCTCCGACACGTCCTCAAGAAGGGAATCATCCTCGGAGTCGCCTCGTGTCTCGTCTCGCTTCCCCTCGCGGCCCTCGCGCAACCCGATCCCGCGACGTCGACGTGCACCGTCACGATCCTTCAGGGCCCGTGCCCGAGCACGCCGTGCCTCGGCATGGCGCCCCCCGTCGCGCGGCTTTGTCCGCTCCCGGCCTGGGACAGGATCGAGTTCCGCGGTGTCGTGCGTGATGCCGGGGGGGCGGTCCTCCCAGGACTACCCGTGAAACCGGTTGAAGCGCCAGGCGCCTCGACGCTCAACCTCGCTGTCTTCACGACCGACGTCACCAATGCCCTCGGTGAGTTCTTCGTCCGAGTGGACGCCGGGAGCGGCTGCGGCCGGCTCGGGGTCTGCGTCGGCCCCGCGGCCGGTGGGGCCGTCTTCCTCAACTGTTTCGTGAACGTCCGCTCCCCCGACGTCGCGGGTGGGGGGATCCCGCTCACCTGTCCCCTGCCCACCGGAGTGAACTCGATCGTGAACGCCTCGGACATCATCAACCCCGCGTGCGGATTCATCGTGAAGTTCGGCCTCGTCGTGCCGGGCTTCAACGACTGCTACGACCTCAATTGCAACGGCTTCGTTAATGCCAGCGACGTCAACGGGACGCTGTGTCCGCCATTCGGGTTGAACGGCGGCGTCTTGCAGCACTTCCTTCACGCGGGGTTCCTGGGCATGAGGAACACATGCCCGTAGGGAGAGCACGTTGATAGCCCTTCTCACCCACGGGGAGGTGACGGCAGGCATCCAGCCGAGATCGCATTCGGAGATTTCGCTTTCCCATGAGCCAACCGAGATCGAGATCCTCAGCCGGGAGGTGCGAGCCGATGTTACCGCGTACTGTTTCGAAGATGTCCCTGGTGCTTGGAATCGTGGTTTCACTACTCGGTCTACCCTGTGTCGCGGCCGCGCAACCCGATCCCGCGATGTCCACGTGCAACGTCGTCATCATCCAGGGTCCCTGTCCCAGTGCCGCGTGTCTCGCCGCCGGAGGGCCGGTCGCCCGACTCTGTCCGCTGGGTGACTGGGACAAGATCGAATTCCGGGGCGTGGTTCGTGACGCGGCAGCCGTCCCGTTGGCTGGAATCCTGGTGAAGCCGGTCGAGGTGGGCGCCTCGACGCTCAACCTCGCGACGGGCGGATTCACCACGGTGTTGACCAACGCGCTCGGCGAGTTCCTGATCACGGTCGGCGCGGGCAGCGGCTGCGGCCGCGTCGGGGTCTGCGTGGGCGGGCCACTGGCGCCCATCTTCCTCAACTGCTCGGCGATCGTCCGCTCCCCCGACGTCGCGGGTGGACCGATCCCGGCGACGTGTCCCCTGCCGACAGGAGTGAATTCGTTCGTGAACGCCTCGGACATCACCAACGGCGCGTGCGGCTACATCGTGAAATTCGGCCTCGTCGTCCCGGGCTTCAACGACTGCTACGACCTCAACTGCAATGGCGTCGTGAACGCGAGCGACATCAACGGGACACTGTGTCCGCCCTTCGGATTGAACGGGGGCGTGTTGCAGCATTTCGGCCACGGGGGACTCTTGGGGATGAGGAACACTTGCCCGTAGGGAGCCGCCTGTATCGAGGGGAGGGAGGGCGTCGGAGCCCTTCCTCCTCCGCTGGTCGTCGGTTCGGAGCCGATCGCGCGAGCCTCAGCCCTTCGCGCGCCGCGCCTCGATGTAGCGCCGGAGCGAGGCGATCGTCTCGAAGTTCTCGGGCACGAGGTCCTCGTCGCCCACCGGGACGCCGAAATTCTCCTCGATGAACGTCGTGAGCTTGAGGATCTCGATCGAGTCGAGGATCCCCTTCACGAGGAGCGAGTCGTCGTCCTTCAGGTTCGCGACGCTCTTCCCCTTGTCGAGTTCCTCCGCGAAGTACTTCCGGAGAGTCTCTCCGACGTCCATTCCGCCTCCCTCCTCTCGGCGACCGCCGACGATGAAATGCGCGCCATGATAGCAGGAATCAGGTCCGCGCGGAGGGCGGCGTCGCGGCGGCCGGCGTCGCGCGCTCCCCGCGCACGGCGAGCGCGATGCCGGCCAGGAGGACCGCGCCGCCGAGCGCCTGGAGGGCGGACGGCCTCTCCCCGAGGAACCCGGCGGCGAGGAGCGTCGCGCCGATCGGCTCGGCGAGGACGACGACCGTGACGACGGCGGCGGGCAGGTAACGGAGCGCCCAATTGAAGGAGGAGTGACCGAGAAGCTGCGGCCCGGCCGCGAGCGCGACGACGCACACGAGGGTGCGTCGCGAGATCGCGAGGAGCGGCGCTCCGAAGAGCGCGGCGAGCAGGACGAGCGTCACGGCCGCGACCGCGTAGCTGATGCCGACGTACGCCGCGAGAGAGACGTCGCGGCGGACGGCGCGGCCGACGAGGAAGTACGCGGAGACCGCCCAGGATCCCGCGACGGCGAGCGCGTCGCCGAGGAGGGCGTGCCGCCCGGGGCCGAGGTCCGCACCGCCGATGAGCGCCGATCCCGCGACGGCGACCAGGATCCCGGCGACCTGGCGCGCGGCGAGCCGTTCCCTGAGAATGACGTGCGACGCGATCCCCGTCCAGATCGGCGTCGTCGTGACGAAGAGCACGCTGCTCGCGATGCTCGTGAGATCGAGCGACCGGATCCAGAGCGCGAAGTGAAAGCCGAGAGAGACCCCGGAGAACACGAGGAGCCGCTTCGTGCGCGGAGGCCACGCGCGCCACTCGCCGCGCGCGCGAACGGCGGCGATCGGGAGCGCGACGAGCGCCGCGAGCGCGAGGCGCCACGCCGCCACCGTGAGGGCGGGGGCGCCGGCGAGCCGGATGATCGGCGCGGCCGACGAGACGGCGGCGACGCCGAGGAGGAGCGTCGCGGCGAGCCGGACACGCGTGACGCGCGGAGCGTGCGGGGCGCGCGGCGGGCCGCCCACCGGCCGCGCTACGTCCGGACGCCGAGACGGGCCGCGACCGCGTCGAGGTCGGGGTCGATCGGCGCGGGCGGCTCGACGAGACGGATCGCGCTCTCGACGTCCTTGAGGCCGCTCCCGCTCACGATGACGACCGCGCGCTCCCGCGCGTCGAGCCGCTCGTCGCGCGCGAGGCGGAGGAGCCCGGCGAACGCGGCCGCACCGGCCGGCTCCGCGAAGATCCCGCCATCGGCCGCGAGACGGCGCATCGCGTCGCGGATCTCGTCGTCCGCGACCGCGAGGATCTCGCCGCCCGTCTCGCGCGCCGCGCGGAGCGCCTTGGTCGCGTCGCGTGGCTTCCCCACCGAGATCGAGTCGGCGAATGTGCGCGGGGTCGCCTCGCGCACCTCGGCCGCCGTACGCGCGCCCGCCCGGAACGCCGCGGCGAGCGGCGACGCGCCCTCCGCCTGCACGCCGACGAGCCGCGGGACGCGCTCGACCCAGCCGAGCGCGGCGAGGTCCGCGAACGCCTTGTGGACCCCCGCGAAAATGCAGCCGTCCCCCACGGAGACGAACACGCTGTCCGGCGCGTCCCAGCCGAGCCCCTCCGCGATCTCGAGGCCGACGGTCTTCTTCCCCTCGCAGAGGTACGGGTTGAAGCCGGTGTTCCGGGAGTACCAGCCGAACCGGGCCGTCGCCTGAAGGCACAGGTCGTACGCGGCGTCGTAGTTCCCGCGCACGAGGAGGACGCGCGCCCCGTGGAGGAGCAATTGCGCGAGCTTCGGCCGCGGAATCGTCTCAGGCACGAAGATGATCGTCTCGAGCCCGACCGACGCGGCGATCGTCGCGAGGGACGAGGCCGCGTTGCCGGTCGAGGCGCACGTCACGCGCGGGACGCCTCCCTCGAGGGCGCGCGCGACCGCGATCGCGGAGGCGCGGTCCTTGAGCGACGCGCTCGGATTCCGCCCGTCGTCCTTGACGTGAAGCGCGGCGAGTCCGAGCGCCGCGGCGAGCCTCGGGAGCGCGACGAGCGGCGTGTCGCCGATCCGGAGCGGGATCGCGGGGCGCGCGCTCACGGGAAGGAGCGGGAGCCAGCGCCAGATCCCGTCGCCGCGCCCGCGCCCCGCGTCGTCGCGCGACCAGCGCGACCGGATCGCGCCGTGGTCGACGAGCACGTCGAGGTTTTCGCCGCACGCGGGGCACGTGTACGGCGCCTCCGCCTCGCGGTGCTCGCGCCCGCACCCGACGCAACGGAGGCCGGTCACGACTCCCGACCGATTGCGGGCGCGACGCGAGCCGCCGAGTCCGTCACGTTCATCACCTGCTGCTCACATCGTGAGGGCCATGATCGCCTTCCCGGTGTGGAGGCGGTTCTCGGCCTCCCGGTAGACGACCGACTGCGGCCCGTCGATGACGGCGTCCTCGACCTCGTTCTTGCGATCCGCGGGGAGGCAGTGCATGTAGACCGCCTCCTTCTTCGCGAGGCGCATGCGCGCGACGTCGCACTTCCAATTCTTGTAGCGCGCGCCGATGGCGAGCGCCTCCTCCGGCCGGCCGAACAACTCGAGGCATCCCCACGACTTCGGATAGAGGACGTCCGCCCCCTCGCACGCCTCTTCCATCGATTCCGTGACGCGGAACGTGGTCCCAGCGTCTCGCGCGTTCTTCTCGGCGGCCGCAACGACGTCCGGCATCAGGCGGAACTCCGGCGGGTGCGCGAGCGTGACGTCCATCCCGACGCGCGTCATGAGATAGATGAGTCCCTGCGGGACGGAGAGGGGCTTCGCGTACGTGTTCGTGTAGGCCCACGACACCGCGATCTTCCGGCCGCGGAGGTCCTTCCCGAAGACCTCGCGGATGGTCATGAGATCGGCGAGCGTCTGGCACGGGTGGTCGACGTCGCACTGCATGTTGATTACCGGCACCGACGCCCACTTCGCGATCTCGCGCATGTACGCGTTCCCCTCGCCGGGCACGAGGTCGTGCCGGATGGCGATGCCGTGCCCGTACGACGAGAGGATGATCCCCGTGTCCTTCGGGCTCTCGCCGTGCGAGACCTGCATCGTCTCTTCGGTGAGGTAGTGCGCGTGCCCGCCGAGTTGCGTCATCCCGGCCTCCATCGAGTTCCGCGTGCGGGTCGACTTGTCGAAGAACATCATGAAGAGCGTCTTGTCCGCGAGGTGGCGGTGCGGAACGCCCGCCTTCTGCCTCCGCTTGAGCTCGGTCGCCGTCTCAAGGAGAAGCTCGATCTCCGCGAGCGAGAAGTCCTGCGTCGAGATGTAGTCGCGCCCACGAATCGCGTCGGGAAGGCGGTCGGCCGTTTCACCTGCCATGCGTGCCTCCTAGCGGATGATCTCCCATCCCGATTGATAGCGGTCCAGTTGGTCTTGCGTGTAGGGGTCGATCGGGTGGTCGCGCTCGGGGATCTCCACCTCTTTCTCCACGCCGCAGAGGGCCGTCGAGAAGTAGCGCTGCCCCGTGTCGTTCACCATCGTGACGATCAGCCTCGCCCCTGGGTAGTGCACGGCGAGCTTCCGCGCCGCGGCGAAGTTGCAGCCGGACGAGATGCCGCAGAAGACGCCGCGCCGCGCGAGATCGCGCGCCGCCGCGATCGCCTCGTCGGATGTGGTGGTCACGATCCCCGTGAGGATGGAGAGGTCGAGGTTCCGCGGGACGAAGCCGTCGCCGATCCCTTCGATCTTGTGCGGGCCCCAACGGCGCTCCGAGAGGATCGGGCACTCCGCCGGCTCGACGGCGAAGAGGCGGACCTGCGGGTTCTTCTCGCGGAGGAAACGACCGACGCCGGTGAGCGTGCCGCCGGTCCCCTGCGACGCGACGAACACGTCGACCTCGCCGTCCGTCGCGTCCCAGATCTCGGGTCCCGTCGTGCGCATGTGCGCCGCGACGTTGTCGGGGTTGTCGAACTGTCCCGGCTCCCAGTAGAGGCCGGGGTGCTCCCGCTTCATCATCGCGACCCGCTCGAGCGCGAGGTCGACGTCGCTCTCGCCGCCGGGCGTCTCGACGATGTCGGCGCCGTACGCGCGGATGAGCTTCTTGCGCTCCTCGCTCATCCCGGCCGGCATCACGATCGTGACGGCGTACCCCTTGAGCGCCCCGACGAACGAGCACGCGATGCCGGCGTTCCCCGTCGAGCACTCGAGGATCCGCATCCCAGCCTTGAGGTCCCCGCGTTCCTCCGCGCGCTCGATCATCTCACGGTAGATGCGGTCCTTGAGGCTCCCCGACGGGGAGAAGTACTCGATCTTCCCCGCGATCCGCGGCCCCTTGCCGTTCTCCGGGTTGAGGACGAGGAGCGGCGTGTTCCCGATCAACTCGAGAAAGCTCCGTGCGATCTTCATCGTGAGTCCTCTCCTGCCTTCGAGAAGTGCGTGATGGCGAACGAGGGCCTCGGCTCTTGTCCGGCGGGCCCCTCACGACTTCGCCGGGTGCCCGCGAGATCGCGCCGTCTCGGCGCGACGAGTGGGCGGCGAAGCGTGCGGGAGGGAGGGCCGGGAAACCGGCCCGGACCGTGCTCGTCGGGCAAGGAGCCGCGGCCCTCGCGAAGATCAAGCATCCGCGAACCTCTTCCAGAATGACTCCGCGTGCTCCCGGGCGCGCGCGAGGTACGCCGCCGTGTCGATCCCCGCGATCTCGCCGTCGCGCTGGATCACGCGGCCCGCGACGACCGTCGCCGAGACCGGAGCGCGCGCGAGCCCGAAGAGGAGGTGCCCGAGGAGCGTCTCCGCGCGGAGCGGCGTCGGCGGCTCGTAGCGGAAGACGGCGAGGTCGCCGTGATGGCCGGGGGCGAGCGCGCCGAACCATCCCGGCAGGTGGCGCCCCGCGACCGCAGGGTTCGCGCGCGTCGCGATCGAGAGCATCTCCCCCCACGCCGCGCTGGGGTCGCGCCGCGCGAGCCGATGAACGATCGATCCGACCTGCATCTCGTGGGGGACGCTCATCGTGAATCCATCCGTTCCGAGGCAGACCGGGATCCCGTCGCCGAGGAGGCCGAGGATGTCCGCGGTGCCGACCGCGTTGTTCGTGTTCGACTGGGGGCAGTGCGCCACGGTGGCCTTCGTGTCCGCGAGGAGCTTCCGGTCCCCCGCTTCGAGGTGGATGCAGTGCGCGGCGATCGTCCCCTCGCGGAGGATGCCCGCCTCGGCCAGTCGCGCGACCGCGCCGCGGCCGTGCCGCGCGCGGGTCCGCTCCGAATCGACCGGATCCTCGGCCACGTGGACGTGGAAGCCGACGCCGAGCGCGTCGCCCGCCTCACGCGCCGCGGCGAGCGTCGCGTCGCCGATCGTGAACGACGCGTGGAGCCCGATGAGCCCGGCGAAGCGCGGATCGGACCGCGCGCGGCACGACTCGATGAAGCGCACGTTCTCCGCGATCCCGTCGCTCCCCTTCCCGTCCCGGTCGGACACCTCGTAGGCGAGCACGCCGCGGAGCCCGACCTCGTCGAGCGCCTTGCGGACGAGCGAGAGGCTCCCCGGGCACGACGAGGGGCTCGCGTGGTGGTCGAAGAGCGTCGTCGTCCCTTGCCTCGCCGAGTCGATCGCTCCGACGATCGCCGAGTAGTAGACGTCTTCCTCATTGAGGGTCCGGTCGAGACGCCACCAGAGCCGCTCGAGAACCTCGGCGAAGTCGCGCGGCGGCGGGCCGGGCAACGCGATCCCGCGCGCGAACGCCGCGTAGAGGTGGGCGTGCGCGTTCACGAGGCCCGGCAGCACGACGCCGCGGCGCGCGTCGAGCGTGGGCTCGTCGCGGTGCCGCGGCGCGACCTGGCTCGCCCGTCCCACCTCCTCGATCACGCCCTCGCGGATCCAGATCGCGCCGTCCTCCAGGACGCGCGCGCCCTCGTCGAAGGTGACGAGGGTCCCGTTCGTGACGAGAAGGTCGTGCGCCATGGTCGGTCCGTCGCGCGGGCGAGGCGCTATTGGAACGTCGCCTTTTCCTCGAGATAGACTTCGTCGTCGAGGACGTAGTACTCGCCGATCACCTTGTCCATCTCGGCGATCGCCTGCTTGAGGAGCGCGCGCTTCTCCTGGTAGTGGAGGAACGCGCTGCGGTAGCCGTTGATCACGATGTGGCGGATCTCGTAGGGGTCGAGATGGAACGCGCGGCACGCACGCGACAGCTCCTTCGTCACCGTCGTGTCGGAGATGAGCCGGTTATCCGTGTTGAGCGTCACGCGCAGCCCCGCGTCGTGGTAGATCCGGAACGGGTGGTCGGCGAGGCTCGGGACGACGCGCGTGTGGACGTTCGACGAAAGACAGATTTCGAGCGGGATTCTGTGGTCGGCGACGTACTGCATGAGGTCGCGGTCCTCGTGGAGGAGCGTGCCGTGCCCGATGCGGTGCGCGCCGCAGTAGTGGAGCGCCTGGTGGATCGATTTCGGGCCGAACGCCTCGCCCGCGTGGACTGTCGTGTTGATGTTGTTGTTGAGAATCTTGTAGAACGCGTCGCGGTGCTTCTTCGCCGGGTAGTCCTTCTCCTGCCCCGCGAGATCGAACGCGACGACGCCCGTGTTCTTGTAGGCGACCGCGAGGTCCGCGAGCTCGAGCGACACTTCCGGCGAGATCTGCCGGATCCCGCAGATGATCACCCCGGTCTTGATCGGGTACTCGGACTCCGCGCGCACGAGACCGCGCAGCACCGCGTCGACGGAGTCGCTCAGTTTCATGCCGTGCTCGAGGTGGAGGATCGGCGAGTAGCGCACCTCCATGTACCGGACGTTCTCCTTCGCGGCGTCCTCCGCCAATTCGTACGCGGAGCGCTCGAGCGCCGCCGGCTCCTGGAGCACCTTGAGCGTGATGTCGAAGATCTTCAGGTAATCGTTTAGGCTCTGGCACTCGTCGCCCACGAGGAGCTTCGCCTTCAACTCCTCGCGCGTCCGGGCCCCGAGGCTCACGCCCTGCTCCTTGGCGAGGTCCCAGATGGTCGGGAGGCGCATCGAGCCGTCGATGTGGACGTGGAGATCGGTCTTCGGGATCCGACGGAGCATCTCGGTGGGGATGACCGCCGCCCGAGACGCGGGCGACTTCGCCTGGCTCGCCCGGCGCCGAGCGGTTTTCCGCGCCCTCGCGCTTTTCATCAGGGCGTCTCCTCGATCGCCATGATCTTCTTCACGCGCCGCTCGTGCCGCCCACCGGCGAACGGGGTCGTGAGGAAGATCCTCACGATCGCCCGCGCGAGGCCGCGTCCCACGCTCCCGGCGCCGAGGACGAGGACGTTCGCGTCGTTGTGCTCGCGGCCGTTCCGCGCGGTCCGCTCGTCGTGGCAGAGCGCGGCCCGCACGCCGCGCACCTTGTTCGCCGCCATCGTCGAGCCGATCCCCGCGCCGTCGACGAGAACGCCGCGCCCCGCCTCGCCGCGCGCCACGGCGCGCGCGACCGCGAGCGCGAGGTCCGGATAGTCGACCGGCTCCTCCGAGTGCGTGCCGAAGTCCACGACCGAGTAGCCGAGCTCCTCCTCGAGGTACCGGCGGATCGCCTCCTTGAGCGCGAATCCCCCATGGTCGGCGCCGATCGCGACGGTCCGGTCGCGCGGGGCGGCGCGCGACGCCTCGAGCCCCGCGAGGGTCTCCTCGACGACGCGCCGGATCGCCTCCCGGTCCTTCACGCGACCCCCTCCGGAGAGCGGACGCTCCGCGGGAGCGCCGCGGCGATCCAGTGCCACGCCGTTCGGTCGTTGAGGAAGTCGACCGTCTCGACCGGCACGTTGAGCACGCGGATCTCGCGCGAGACGCGCTCGATCCACGCCTCGTAGCCCTCCCCGAGCCGGGACAGATAGTCGAGCCCGATCCGTTTCTCGTAGTCGCGGCCGCGCTGCCGAACGCGTTCGAGGAGGAACTCCGGCGAAGCGCGGAGGTAGATGATCAGGTCGGGCGGCTGGAGGACGCCCGTGAGAATCCGGAAGAGGCCGCGGTACGTCTCGTGGTCCACGTCGGAGAGGATCCCCTGTTCGTGCAGGCTCGCCGCGAAGACCTCGCCGTCCTCGTAGATCGTGCGGTCCACGATGTAGAAGCGCTCCTCCCGGCCGAGCTTCGAGAGGGCCTCGTAGCGCCGCGTGAGGAAGAAAATCTGCGAGTGGAAGCCCCACGTCTTCGGATCGGCGTAGTACCGCTCGAGGTACGGGTTCTCGATCGTGGGCTCGTGGTACGCGCGCCAGCGGAGGTTCTCCTCGAGGATCCGCGTGAGCGTCGACTTCCCCGCCCCGATATTCCCCGCGATCCCCAGATGGAAGCCGGTCATCGTCGCCGCGCAATCCTCTCTGACTCAGCGCTTCTTGAAGCGGAACCCGGAGGGTAGGAGAATGGAGAGCGCGCTCACGCTCACTTCTCCGGCGGTGTTCCCCATCACGACGCGGAGGTCCGTGCCGAACTCGGCGAGCGCTTGGCGGCACGCGCCGCACGGGCGGACGGGGCCCTCGGACTCGGCGACGACCGCGATCGCCTCGAACAACCGCTCCCCCGCGGCGACCGCCGTGAAGAGCGCGGCGCGCTCCGCGCAGACCGTCACGCCGAACGACGCGTTCTCCACGTTGACGCCGCGGTAGACCTTCCCGGAGCGCGCGAGGAGCGCCGCGCCGACGGGGAACTGCGAGTAGGGCGCGTACGCGTTCGCGCGCGCGGCCTGCGCCTCGACGAGGAGCGCGCGGTCATCCACGGGCGGCCCCCGCCGCGTTCGGGTCGAAGCACGCGCGGCACCGGGGCTCGTAGATCGCGCCGCCGCCGACGACCACGCGCTCGTCGGACGGAATCAGCCGCTGCGACTTCGTCGCCGGCCGCCCGCACACGACGCAGACCGCGGAGACCTTCGTGATCGAGTCCGCGACGGCCAGGAGCTGCGGGATCGGCTCGAACGGCTTCCCGAGGTAGTCCTGGTCGAGGCCCGCGACGATGACGCGGAGCCCGCGCGCGGCGAGCGTCTCGCACACCTCGACGAGCGAGCCGTCGAGGAATTGCGCCTCGTCGATCCCGACGACCCGTGTGTCCGCCTCGAGGCGCTCCAGGATCTCGTGCGCGGAGCCGACCGCGATCGAGGGGATCGACCGCGCGTCGTGCGAGACGATCGAGTCCCGGGCGTGGCGGTCGTCGATCGACGGCTTGAACGCCTGGACCTTCTGGCGGGCGATCGCCGCGCGCCGCAGCCGCCGGAGGAGCTCCTCGCTCTTCCCGCTGAACATGCAGCCGCACACCACCTCGATCTGGCCGACCGTGTCGTCATGGCGATCCATCGCGGGCCGATCCTATCAACCCGCGTCCATGCGGCGCAACGACGAAGGGGCGAAGAGGCTCCGACCGGGGCCGGGGTTCGGGACGCCGAAGAGCGCCGCGACGGTCGCGGCGACGTCGGCGAAGGTGTCGCGCACGCCGAGGTCCCGGCCGTGCGCCTCGGGAGCGGCCGAGCGGTGCCCGGCGACGAGGAGGGGCGCGTATTCGCGCGAGTGATCGGTCGAGGGGGTCGTCGGGTCGCAGCCGTGGTCGGCCGTGAAGACGAGGAGGTCCCCCGGGCGGAGCGCGTCGAGGAGCGCGGGGACGGCGGCGTCGATCTCCTCGAGGGCGCGCGCGTAGCCCGCCGTGTCGTTCCGGTGTCCCCAGAGCATGTCCGTCTCGACGAGGTTCGTGAAGAGGAGGCCGTGCGCGAGGGAGCGCATCCCGTCGAGGGTCGCGGCCAGGCACTCGCGGTTCGACTTCCCGCCGAGGGCGCGGCTGATGCCGCGCCCGGCGAAGATGTCGGGGATCTTCCCGACGCCCCACACCGGGATCCCCGCCGCGACGAGCCCGTCGCAGATCGTCGTGCCGGGAGGCTCGAGCGAAAAGTCGTGGCGGCGCTCCGTCCGGACGTAGGCGCCGTCCGCTCCCGCGAATGGCCGCGCGATCACGCGCCCCACCGCGTGCGGTCCCGTGAGGATGCCGCGCGCGACCGCGCAGATCCGGTACAACTCCTCGACCGGAATCGTCTCCTCGTGCGCCGCGATTTGGAACACGCTGTCCGCCGACGTGTAGACGATCGGTTTTCCGGTCCGCCGGTGCTCGGCGCCGAGCTCCCGGACGATCTCGGTGCCCGATGCCGCCTTGTTGCCCAGGACGCCGCGGCCGATCGCGCGCGTGAAGGGCTCGATCACCTCGGCGGGGAAGCCGCGCGGGTACGTCGGGAAGGGCGTCTCGAGGACGAGCCCCGCGATCTCCCAGTGTCCGCTCGTCGTGTCCTTGCCGCGGCTCCGCTCGCGCATGCGGCCGAACGAGGCGCGAGGCGCGGCCGCGGGCGGCACGCCTTCGATTTCGAGGAGGTTGCCCAGGCCGAGCGACTGGAAGTTCGGGAGGCGGAGGCCGCCGAGGGCGCGCGCGAGGTTCCCCAGCGTGTTGGAGCCCGCGTCCCCGTACTCCGCGGCGTCGGGCGCCTCCCCCGCCCCGACGCCGTCGAGGACGACGATGACTGCCCGCCGCCGAGTCGACATGCCCTACGGTCCCGCGGCGGCGATCAGACCGAAGAGCCCGAGGCCGAAGCAGACGACTCTGGTGCCGCGCGCGATCTTCAAATCGCCCTGATTACCGAACGCGGAATCCTCGAGCTCGTTGACCGCGACCAGGAAGAGGCCCACGCCCGCCGCCATCGCGGTCAAGCCGGCGACGAGCACCGCGATCGTGGTCTGATTCCGCGAGGCTCGAAGCTCCTCCACTTGTTGCGCGAGGGTCGAGAGCGACGGCTCGTGTTCCGGGCTCTCGGCGGCGGGTCGCTCCTCGACCGTCTCGCCCGCGCCCAGCGCCTCGCCCTCGGCTGGCTCCGACAGTCCGAGCCCCGATGAATCGGCGGGCCCGACGATTCCGATGAAGAGGGCGAGGAGACTCACTGCGAACGGGGTCTTCACTGGATCGACCTCCTTTCGATCTTCGGTTCGACCGGTGCCGTTACAAGCGAGCGACCGCGCGGTGTTCGCGGACCGCCGTGACGAGCGCGCGCACGCGCGCGGGGTCGACCCGGTTCGCGGCGACGCCGTCCACTTTGAGATCGCTTCCGACGATCGCGCCGTCGACGAGCGGGAAGAGCGCGACCGCGTTCTCCGCGGTGAGCCCGCTCCCGAGGACGCAGGGCGACGCTGGGATCGCCCGGCGGACCGCCTCGAGGAACCCCGCGTCGGGCGAGGCCCCCGTCGCCGCGCCGGAGAGGATGACCACGTCCGCGCCCGCCCGATCGACCAGTTCGCGCGCCTCGACGTCGAGCGCGCGCGGGGCGATCGGCGTCGCGTGCTTGACGCGGAGGTCCGCCCAGATCGCGACGCGCGCGTCGAGGGCGCGCCGCTCCCGAAGGAGCGCGTGCGCCATTCCGCGCAGGATCCCCTCGCCGGCGGCCGCGGTCCCCGCCAGGACGTTCACGCGGATGAAGCGCGCCCCGCTCGCCGTCGCCACCGCCAGCGCGGCGCGTGCGTCGTTCCGCAGGACGTTCACGCCGATCGGAAGATCGAAGCGCTCGACGAGCGCCCGCGCGATCGCCGCCATCGCCGCGACCGTCACCGGCGGCACGCGGCCCGGCACGAACGGCGCGTCGCCGTAGTTCTCGACGAGGAGGCCGTCGACGCCCCCCTCGACGAGAGCGCGCGCGTCGCGCTCGGCGGACGCGAGCGCCGCGTCGAGCGCGCGGCCCCCCGCCAGCGCCGGCCAGCGCGGGCTCCCCGGGAGCGGCGGAAGGTGCACCATCCCGACGAGCGGCCACCGCGCTGAGAAGATCGCGAGGGACATCAGGTCTCGTCGTGCGCCGCGCGGCTCGCGAGCGCGCGGGTGCGCTCGTCCGGCGCTCCGCGCCGCGCGGCGATCATCTCCGCCACGATCGACACCGCGATCTCCTCCGGCGTCACCGCTCCGATCGGGAGCCCCACGGGTCCGTGGATCGCCCGGAAGCGTTCCGCGGGGATACCGCGCGCGACGAGGTGCTTCTCCGCGGTGATCTGCTTGCGCCGGCTCCCGATCACGCCGAGGTAGCGAGTCGGGGGCATTCGCAGGATCTGATCGAGGATCTCCTCGTCGAATTGGTGCCCGCGCGTCATGACGAGCACGTAATCGGGCGGCGCGAGCCGCACGCGCGACGCGATGTCGCGGTAGCCGGGAAGGACGATCCGCTCCGCGTCGGGGAATCGCTCGGCCGCGGCGTACTTCGGGCGGTCGTCCACGACCGTCACGCGAAATCCGGCCTCGAGCGCCGCGCGGTAGACCGCGCGCGCCACGTGGCCGCCCCCCAAGAGGACGACGCGCGGCAGGCCGACGACCGGCTCGAGGAAGACGCGCCCCTCGTCGAGCCAGGTCGCGCGCTCGCCGTGGATCGCCTGGAGCGCCGCGGCGCGGGCGGGCGCGGGGAGCGCGCCGCCTCCCCAGAGGACTTCCCCCTCCTCGCCGAGGAGGAGCCGCGTCGGCTCGATCCGGCCGCATGCGAGGAGGCGAGAGGACGATCCGGTGCCGGCCGCGCCCGCCGAGTCCCCTGCGTCGCTCCGCTCCCCGAAGAGACGCGCGAGGAGCGTCGACTGCCCCGCGGCGTGGCGCGCCGCGAGGAGGCGGAACAGCGCGAGGTCCGTTTGCGCCACGCTCTCGAGGAGGATCTCGACGGTCCCGCCGCACACCATCCGCAGTTCCTCTTCGCTCTCGTCGAGCGTGTAGGCGACGCGGCGCCACCCTCCGTCCGCCTTCACCCTCCGCGCCTCGAGAAGGACTTCCGCCTCGAGACAGCCGCCGCCCACCGTGCCGACCGTCTCGCCGATCGCGGAGACGAGCATGCGAGAGAGAATCGGCGCCGGCGAAGAGCCGCGGACCGACGCGATCGTCGCGAGGACCCCCGGCGGCGCTTTCTCGAGCAGGCTCGAGATCGCGTGAATCGGATCGCTCCCGGACACGGGACTCCTCTCGCGGAAACGGGTTCTCGGGGAAGTTCTCGCTGGATTGTAGGTCGACGATACGGGACGGTCAATCGCGCGCCGTGTTATACTTCTCGTCCAAGCCCCGACGGAGGACATCTTTGGAGGCATCTTCATGATCCGCGCCCGAGCGGCTTCCCTGCTCGTCGTCGGCATCCTCTCCACCCCCGCCCTCGCCCCCGGGCAGGTGATCCTCAACGAGATCTTCCCGAACCCGAGCGGCGACGACGTCGGGACCGAGCGGATCGAAATCGTAAACGCGGGCCCGACGACGATCGACGTGACGGGCTGGGCGATCGACGACGCCGCGACGATCGATAACGCGACGGTCCGCTGCCGGATCCCCGAGGACTTCGACACCGCGACGTGCTCCGCGAGCGCCCTCATCGCCCCCGGCGAGTTCCGCGTGGTGAAGGGCCAGAGCACCGCGGCGTTCCTGAACAACACGGGCGACAACGTCTACCTCATCACCGATCGCACCGCGACGCCGAACGTCGTGGACCTCGTCACGTACCCCGACGCGGGCGCTCACGTCGAGGAGGTGTGGTCCGCCGTGCCGAACGGCTCGGAGAACTTCGCATGGCGGGTAAAGAGCCTCTGCGGATCGAACGGCGGCGCGAGCGACTTCATCCCGCCCGGGACCGTGAGCGACCTCGCCGCCGCGGCGGGCCTCTACCCCGCCGAGGTCCGCCTCACCTGGACCGCGACCGGGGACGACGGCGCGACCGGGACCGCGAGCGCCTACACGATCCGCGTCTCGAACGCGCCGATCAGCGCGGGGACGTTCGGCGCGGCGACCGACATCGAGCGCTGGATCAACGCGCCGCTCCCGAAGCCGAGCGGCGCCGCCGAGACCCTTTTCGTGTTCGGCCTCGATCCCGATTCGACGTACTACTTCGCGCTCCTCGCGATCGACGACGCCGCGAACGCGGGGGGCGTGTCGAACAGCCCGGGGACCGCGCCGCTCCCCGGCGTCCCGCTCGATCCCGATCTCGGGTTCGCCGTTTACTACGGGAACCTCCACGCCCACACCGGCTACTCGGACGGCGTCCAGACGCCGGCCGCCGCGTACGCGTTCGCGAGGAACACGGCGCCGACGCCGCTCGACTTCCACGCGGTCACGGACCACAACCACACCGGCGCCGGGATGTCGCTCCCCTCGTACTCGCTCGGGCTGTCCGAGGCGGCCGCCGCGAACGACGATGGCGACTTCGTCGCGATCTACGGGCAGGAGTGGGGGCTCTCATCGGGCGGCCACGTCAACGTGTTCGAGTCGCCGGTCCTCTTCGGATGGGAATCGGGGAACTACGACGTTTTCGTCGCCGAGGGCGACTACGCCGGGCTCTACGGCGCCGCGCTCGCGAACCCGCCGGCGTCGTGGCCCGTGCTCGCCGAGTGGTGCCATCCCGCGCTGAGCGACTTCGACAACTTGCAGGTGACCGCGAACGGGCAGTCGATCGTGCACCTCATGTGCCTCGTGAACGGGCCGTTCAACTCGACGGCCGCGGACGAGTCGGACGTCGGGAACACGGGGTTCGACGCCGCGTTCCACGAGGCGCTCCGGAAGGGGTATCGCGTCTCGCCGACCGGCGATCAGGACAACCACAACGCGACGTGGGGCGCGTCGACCGAGAGCCGGACCGCCGTGCTCGCGAACGCGAAGACGAAGGCGGCGATCCTCGGCGGGCTCGCCGCGGGGCGGAACTACGCGACGCAGGACCACAACGCGCGCGTCGACTTCTCCGCGGAGGGGCACGCGATGGGCGAGGCGTTCACGAGCCCGGCCGGAGTGCGGATCGCGGCGCGCGTCACGGACCCGGACCTGGGCGAGACGGTCGCGCAGTTCGAGCTCTTCCGCGGCGTGACCGGCGACGCGAGCCCGGCCGCGCGCGTTGCGTGGAACAGCGGGAACGACGCGTTCGACTGGCGGGAGCGCGACGCGTTCCCCGAGGGAACGGAGGCGCACTACTACCTCCGCATCCGGATGGCGGACAACCAGACGATCTGGACGGGCCCCGTGTTCGTCACCTACTCGGCGGCGACGTCGGTCGCGGGCCTCGGACCCGTCTTCGCCGCGCCGGCGATCTCGCTCGCCCCGCCACGTCCGAACCCCAGCCGCGGCGTCGTCGCGGTCGACTTCACGCTGCGCGTCGCCGCGCGGCGCGCGCGCCTCGACGTCTTCGACCCGTCGGGCCGCCTCGTCCGCAGGCTCTTCGAATCGCCGCGCCCCGCGGGCGGCGCGACGAGCGCCTGGGACGGGCTCGGCGTCGACGGCGCGCTCGTGCCGCCGGGCGTCTACCTCCTCCGACTCGATGTCGATGGCGCCACGGCCTGCCGGAAAATCCTCCTCGTCCGATAGTACGCCGATCCGGATCGTGCCCGCCGATTCGCCCGAGCGGGTCGCGATCGCGCGGGTTCTCTTCCTCGAGTACGCCGAGTCGCTCGGCTTCGCCCTCTGCTTCCAGGACTTCGATAGAGAGCTCGCGGAACTGCCTGGAGAATATGCCCTTCCAGGTGGGCGTCTCCTCCTCGGGATGGCGGGCGGCGAGGCGGGCGATGCGGCGGAAACCGACGCGGGAGTCGCGCCCGCCGGCTGCGTCGCGCTCCGCCCGCTCGAGGCGGGCGTCTGCGAGATGAAGCGGCTCTACGTGCGGCCCGCGTTCCGCGGGCTCGGGCTCGGGCGGCGGCTGGCTGTCGAGGTGATCGAGGAAGCGCGGCGCGCCGGGCACGCCCGGATGCGCCTCGACACGGTGCCGTCGATGCGCGAGGCGATCGCGCTCTACCGCGCGCTCGGCTTCCGCGAGATCGCGCCCTACCGGCCGAACCCGATCCCCGGCGCGCTCTACCTGGAGTTGCATCTCGCGGGCGGCGCGCCCGGCGAAGCCCGCTAGAGTCCCACCGGGATTCTCGGCGCGACGAGCGACTCGATGAGACACGGGCACTCTTGTCGCGCGGTCACCTCGACCGACCGGCCGCCGACGATCCTCATCTCGACGGCGATCGGCGCCGCGCTGTTGAGCGCGGTCACGAGCGCGAGCGACCCCGACTCGGCGGGACGGACCCGGAACGTGACCACGCCTCCGGAGAAACGGCCGTCCTCGATCGTGAAGGGGCCCTCGCGCACCTGCGGGTTCTCGAATGTCACGCTCCCACTGATGACGGAGCCGTCCTGCGTCGTCGAGATCACCATGTCGTACGGGGTCGGTGGTTCGATGCCCAACTCGACCGCCGTCGTCTCCCGGTGCGCCTCGAAGACTTCGGCGGCGCTCCATGTCGCGAAGCCATTCACGCACACCGTGGTGTCCACGCCCACCACGTCGCGCTGGAACGCGCGGAACCGAATCGTGCTCCCCGCTTCGGGCACGCCGAAGTAGATGATCGGCGACGAGCACCCGAGAGACTCGGCGAGGGCTCCCGTCGGGTCCTCTGCGGGATCGACGTAGAAGAACACCTGATTCGAGTCGGTCACAGCGCCGTTGTGGACCGGGAGCGCCGGGATCGCGGTCCCCCCCTGCGACGTCCCGAAGACGATCGAGATGAACCCGGTGACGTCGGCGCCGTTCTGCTCGAGCGCGAGGTTCGCGAACGATCCGCTCACCCCGAAGGGCCGCTCCAGCGTCGTGTTGCTCGTGAAGAACGGCGACGCGAACTCGAACTCGGTCTCCGAGTCGAAGCAATCGAGATCGCCGCACTCCTGCTCGATCTCGAGAATGAGCGTCTCGCGCGTGTTGAGGCGGCCCGCGAAGTGGATCGGATCGGTGCGCCCGAGGAGCTCCAGGACGTCGAGGAGCGGCGGATCGAGCGGATCGATCGTGAACGCGAACGCACCGCCGGCCGCGGTCCCCCCCTGGATCGCGTACTTCCCGACTTCCGCGCCGGCGTCGTCGACGAGGATCGCGCCGGTCAGCGTCCCGTCGCCCGCGTCGAGCAGCTCGAGCGTGACGCCGACGTCGAGCGACGAGGGAACTTCCCACCGTCCGCTCAAGGTCTGCGAGGGCGCGACGGGATCGCCGTGGCGGTGGCAGCCGAGGATCGTCGCGAGGAGAAGAATCGCGATGGAGGCGCGGGCGGACGCCGAGAAGGACGATCGCATGGCGCCACGAAGTCTAGCAGCGAAGCGGAGAGGGCGACAAGGCCGTTTCCCGCGCGGTCACGCGGGGGGCTTGACGTCGATGACGAGGAGGGTCCCCTTCGCGGCGAGCGCGAGAGCGAAGCCGAGCGCGAGGAGGGCGAGGAGACCGGCCCGGCCGCCCGGCGCGCCGCGCCGCAGGGCCGCCAGGAGCACCGGCGGAACGAGAAAGAGCCAGACGCGCGAGGTCTCGGCCGGGATCAGCCCGGAGAGGTTCATCCCGGCGAGGAAGAGGAGAACGGCGAGGGGGAACGGCTCCACGGGCGCGCGGGCGCGCAGGGCCCGGAAGACGGCGAGCGCTTCACGCGCGAACAGGATCGCGGCGGCCGGCCCGAGGAAGAGGAAGAAGTCCTCCAAGTTCCAGATGATCCACGTGAGCCAGCGTCTCCTCTGCTCCGGGATGAGGACCTCGTGCTGCACGATGAACGCCGCGGCGAACACGCGCGGGATCGAGCAGCCGGTGAGCGCCTCGAACGCGACGAGCGGGGCGGCGAACCCGGCGACGAGGAGGGCGAGTCGCGCGGCCCGCTCGCGGAGGGGGCGCGCGCCGCCGAGGAGGAGATCGGCGAGCGCGACAAGCGCGAGGAAGAACGCCGCGACGAACGTGAGGAGCGCGGCCAGCCCCACGACGAGGCCCGCGAGGACGAGCGAGAGGCGTCCGCGGCCCCGCCCGACGAAGAGGAGCGAGGTGAGGACGAAGAGCGGATACACGGTGTCGAACTCGCCAGCGAAGAGGAGGAACGAGGGGACGACCGCGAGGAGGAGCGCGGCGCTCCGCCCGACGGGAGCGCCGAAGAGACGCCGGCCGAGGAGGTAGGCCGGGATGATCGCGAGGGCCGCCGCGACGACGACGACGAGGCCGATCGTGATGAGCGTGGCGAGCTCCGCGTCCGCGATTCCCTGGACCGACCCGCGCGGGATCCCGACCGCGCGAGCCGCTTCGAGCGCCGCGTCGGTCGACTCCGCGGAGGCGCGGAACGCGTCGAGGAGGAGGCGGTTCAGCGCGACGAGCCCCGGCGGGTGGGTCTTCGCGTGGTGCGCCAGGTTCGTGACGACGTCCGGGTAGGATGCGAGCAGCTCCGGCAGGGCGTGCGCCGCGCGCGCGGACCAGAAGTAGCCGGTCACCCACGGGGCGAGGTGCATGAGGGGGAGCGTGGCGGCGCCGAGCGGTGAGAGACCGATGAACGCGAGGTCGAGGAGAAGCGCGAGCGCGACGACCGCCGCGAGGTGCGGCGCCTCGCGGCGCGGGCGCGCGTCCTCGCGCCGGGTCCAGGCGTGCGTCACGGCGAGAAGGAGCGCGAACAACCCGAGCGCGCCGAGGGCGCTCGGCCAGAGGGGGTTCGACGCGTACGTCCAGCGCCACGACGGCGGCCCGACGATCCACGGGAATCTAACGAGGAAGAGGAGGATCGCCGCGCCGGTCGCGCCCGCGCCCGTGGCGAGGAGCCCGCGATCGCTCACGGGTCACCCTCTCCCGAATTCGGCTCTCCACCGCCCGCGCCCGCGCCGGTCGGCTCCACGAGCCCGCTCTCGAGAAGCCACGGGAGGATCGCCTCGGCCGCGATCCGGTTTCCCTCGGCGTTCATGTGATTATTGACCGGGGATACGGAGAGGCGCGCCGCCGATTTTCCCATGTAAGCGGGAAGGAGATCGAGGCACGGGATCCCCTCGGCCTCGCAGAACGCGGCGACCAGTCGGTGCGCTGCCGTCATCGGGTGGGTCTCGTCGAAGCTCACGATGAACGGGAGGATCGCGACCGCGAATCGGACGCCTCGGCGCGCGCACGCGTCGCGGGCCGCGCGGAGCGCCTCCTCGCACGAGCGCCACGCAGGCGCGCGCGACGCGTAGAGGTCCGCGTAGCGCGACGTGGCCGTCGCGACGCGCACGCCGAGGCGCCGCGCGAGGGCCGCCCCGCGCGTCCTCAGGAACTGCGGCGTGCGCAGTGTCCCGATCCATCGCGGCGGAGACCACGCGCTCGCCTCCGGTATGGCCGCGCGGGCGCCATCGTTCGCCGCGGCCGCGGGGCGTTCTGCGAAGTGCTCGGGGAGCACAGGCGGGTCCACGTCGTTCGGGAAGAACCCGAGCAGGACGAGGTCCGGCGCGAACGGGAAGACGTCGAGCGTGCACATCTCGGCCTCTTGGGCCGTGTTGAATCCGCTGATCCCGAAGTTCTGCACCTCCCACAGTCGCTCCGGGCGCCGCTCGCGCAGTGCGCGCTCGAGGAGCGCGGGAAAGGTCTCCTCCTCGAGGACGCCGTAGCCGAACGTCTGGGAGTCGCCGAGGACCGCGACGCGGAACGCGCCCGGGGGCTTCGCGACCTCCCAATCGGGCCCGCGGTAACCGAACCGGTTCGCGCGCACCGTCACCCCCGTGAAGCGCGCGGACGCGCCCGGCTCGAGCCGCACGAGCCGCGGCGATCCCGGGTGCGGTCGGAAGAGCGTCCCGTCGTCCTTCGGGAGGTCGCGCGCCCGGATCCACGCCTCGAGGAGGACGAGCGAGGCGCCGCACGCTGCGGCAACCAGCGCCAGCCGAAGCGCCCACTCGCGGACGCGTGCTATCATCGCGACCCGTGACTCCCCGGCTCGCCACGGCCCTCGCCCGGGCCGGCCTCGTCGCGTTCGGGCTTCTCCTCTTCGCCGCCGCCGAGGGGATCCTCGCGCTCCTCGGGCTCGGCGGAGCGCGCGACCGCGCCGATCCGTTCCTCGGGTTCAGCCGCGAGTACGCGGTCTTCGTCCCGGATCCCGCGAATCCGGGCACGCTCGTGACCGACCCCGCGAAGCGCGAAACGTTCAACGTCCAGTCGTTCGAGGCGACGAAGCCCGCGGGGGCGGTCCGCGTCTTCTGCCTCGGCGGATCCGACACGTACGGGTTCCCCCGAGGGGCGGCGGAGGCGTACCCGGCGTTCCTCGAAGCGAAGCTCGCGCGCGCGTTCCCCGACCGCCGCGTCGAGGTCGTGAACGCGGGGGGTCTCTCCTACGCGGCCTTCCGCTGCGTGAACGTGGCGCGCGAGATCGCGCGCTACGAGCCGGACGCGATCGTCTATCACGGCGGGAACAACGAGTACGTGGAGCGGCGCTTCTTCGCGAAGATCATCGCCGAGCCCGCGTGGCGCCGGGCGCTCCGCGCGAGCCTCAATCGGCTGCGGACGTACACGCTGCTCAAGAAAGCGCTCGTCCGGCCGCCCAAGCCGGGCGCGGAGGAGGGCGGGCTCTTCGGTGTGCGCGTCCTCCGCGACGACAACGAGCCGCTCCCGCGGAGCGACGCCGAGGACCGCGCCATCGAGCGGAACTTCCGCGCCGCGCTCTCGCAAATGGCCGAGATCGCGCGCGAGGCGGGCGCGCGCTTCGTGCTCGGAGTCCCGGCCGTGAACCAAGCGGATTGGCCCCCCGACCTCTCGCTTCACGACCCCTCCCTGGACGCGGACGCCCTCGCCGCGTTCGGCGCGCGCCTCGCCGAAGGGCGCCGTCTCCTCGAGTCGGGGGACGCCGCCGGCGCCGCGCGCGCCCTCCCGCCCGCGGTCGCGAGCGATCCGCGCCACGCCGAGGCCCACTACCTGCTCGCGCGATGCTATCACGCGCTCGGAGAGACGGACAAGGCGATCGCCGAGTACGACGCGGCGATCGCGAACGACGGCACGCCGATCCGCGCGACGCCACGCCTGCAGGCGGCGGCGCGCGACGTCGGCGCGCGCGAGAAGGCGGAGGTCGTCGACGTCGCGGCGCTGTTCGCGCGCCTCGAGCGCGAGGAGGGCGGGATCGTGGGTCGCCGCCTCATGCTCGACTACTGCCACCCAACCCGCGAAGGGCACGAGCGGATCGCTGACGCGCTCTTCGCCGCGCTCTCGGGGCCTCTCTTCGGCGCGCCGGGCGCGGCGCCGCCGCCCCTCGAGTTCGCCGCGACGTCGTCCGATCGCTCCGCGTTCGGCATCGCGTGGGAAGGGCAGATGCTCGTCCGGCAGGGCCGCTTCCGGGAGGCGGCCGCGAAGTTCGAGGAGGCGCTCGCCGTCGAGCCCGAGTTCGCGTACGCCCTCGAGGGGCTCGGCCGTTGCCACGCGGAATGGGGGGACAGCGTCCGGGCGCTCGATTACTACGAGCGCGCCGCCCGGGCGAACCCGTCGAACCCGACGATCCTCACGAACCTCGGGAACGTCTACCTCTCGACCGGGCGACTCGCCGAGGCGGAGGCCGCGCTCCGTCACGCGATCGAAGTCGACGCCGTCGGCTCCTCCAACGCGCGGGTCCTCCTCGCGCGGACGCTCGTGAAGGCGGGGCGGCGCGACGACGCGCGCGCCGCGCTCGAGGGGGCGATCGCGGCGAACCCGAATCGCGTGGAGGCGCACCGCCTCCTCGGAGCGCTCCTCGACGAATCCGGCGACGCGGCCGGGGCGGAGGCCCGGTACCGCGAGGCGCTCCGCCTCGAGCCCGGAGACCGCCGGCTCGCGTACGCTCACGCGTTCGCCCTCGGGAAACTCGGCCGGTACGACGAAGCACTCGCGGCGCTCGAGGCGATCGTCGCGCGGCACCCCGATTTCTACGAGGCGATCGGCGCGGTCGGGGTGATCCGATTGCAGAAGGGCGAGCGCGAGCGGGCGGCGGAGTGCTTCCGGAAAGTCCTCGAACTCCACCCGGGCGACCCGCTCGCGCGGCGCTACCTGGACGCGATCGAGGGGCGCGCGCCGTTCCCTACCGGACCCGGCGCCTCCGGTTCGAGATGAAGTCGAGGAGCAGGTACTCGCCGAGGCGATTGAGCGACGAGAAGTACGCGCGGCCGTGGTTCAATTCCGTGAGGCGCGCGACGAATTCCTGGAGGTGCCGCTCGCGCGTCACCATGAACGTCGTGATCGGGATCCGCTTCCGCCGGCAGACGACCGCCTCGTCGAGCGTTCGGTTCACAATTTTTGGATCTAGCCCGAACGTGTTCCGGTAGATCGTCCCGTCCGGCTCGCGCACGACGGTCGGCTTCCCGTCCGTGATGAGGAAGATCTGCTTGTTGACGCTCCGCCTGCGGCCGAGGATCTTCCGCGCCCGCTCGAGCGCCGCCTTCGTGTTCGTGTGGAACGGCCCCACCTGGACGTACGGCAGGTCCTCCACCTCGATCTCGATCGCTTCGTCGCCGAACGCGATCACGTCGAGCGAGTCTTTCGGGAAGCGGGTGAGGATCAGTTCAGTCAGCGCGAGCGCGACCTGCTTGGCGGGCGTGATCCGGTCCTCGCCGTAGAGGATCATGCTGTGCGAGATGTCGAGGAGGAGCGCCGTCGAGCAGGTCGCGTGGTGCTCGGTCTCGAACACCTCGAGGTCCTCCTCGCGGAGCGTGATCTCCTCGATCCCGCCGCGCCGGATCGCGTTCGTCATCGATCCCTTGAAGTCGATTTCCTCCACCGTGTCGCCGAAACGCCATTGGCGCTTCTCCGGCAGGATCTCAAGCCCCCTTCCCTCGCGAGGCACGGGATGGTCGCCAACGCCTCCCTTCCGGAGCGCCGAGAAGACGAACTCGAGCGCCGCCCGCCTGATGCCGCGCTCCCCCTTGCGCGTGAGCCGCGTCTCGTCGCCGACGATCTCGATGATTTCCCGCTTCTCCAGTTCGCGGCGGAACCGCTCCACGTCGAAGCCCGCGGGGAGATACCCCTCGCCCTTGAGGAACTCGAGCAACTCGAACGCGTCGTCGACGTCGCCGTTCGTCTGCACGAGGAGGTAATTGAAGAGGGAGAGAACGTCCTTGAAATCCTGGAGGGCGCGAAAGACCGCTTCGTCAAAGCGGAAGTAGCGGTACCGCGCCACGACTAGCCCTTCATGTTCTTGAACATGTTCGCGAGCATGTCGCTGAACTTGACGGTCTGGTCGAGCGCCTCCTTCGCGACGAGCGAGTTCTGGTGGAGCGCGTCGAGGACGAACTCCATCGCCGTCGCGGCCTCCTCGTCGTCGGCGACCGCGAGGTGCTTCCGGGCGAGGCGCTCGAGGCCCGTCACCTTCGAGAGCGCCGCCGAGTACGCCGCGAACGGCATGTCGTCCGCGATCTCCAACTGGCCGCCGCCGGAAAAGAAATCCGAGACGTCCTTGTAGGGCCCGCTCCCCTTCTCGGATGCGTCCTTCGACTTGTAGACGGCGGGGAAGTGCTTCTGGAAGACCTTGTTCACGGCCTTGCCGATGAGGTTCAGGGAGACGATCGTCGCGCCTTCCTGCTCGCCCTCGTAGACCAACTCGATCTTCCCCGTGATCGCGGGGAGCGTCGCGTAGAGGTCGCACATCCGCGCCGTCCGGCGCGGCTCGGCGGTGAGCAGGGCCCGCCGCTCGACGTTCGAGAGGAGGCTCTCGTAGACCGTGATCGGCAGGCGCGCCGACACGCCGCTCGACTGGTCGACGAACTCGCTCTTGCGCGCCTCGAACGCGATCTCCTCGACGATCTCGCGGAGGAACGCCGGCACGCGGATCGGCTCGCCGCGCTCGGCCCACGACTCCTGCGTCGTGATCGCCATCGCGTCCTCGATCGTCTGGGGATAATGCGTGATGATCTGCGAGTCGATCCGATCTTTTAGTGGAGTGATGATGTTTCCGCGATTCGTGTAGTCCTCCGGGTTCGCGGTGAAGACGAGCAGGAGATCGACCGGGAGCCGCACCGGGAATCCGCGGATCTGGATGTCCTTCTCCTCGAGGATGTTGAGGAGCCCGACCTGGATGCGCGCTTGAAGGTCCGGGAGCTCGTTGAGCGCGAAGATCCCGCGGTTCGTCCGCGGGATGATGCCGTAGTGGATGACCCCCTCGTCGGAGAAGTCGAGTCGCTCGCGCGCCGCCTTGACCGGGTCGATGTCGCCGATCAGGTCCGCCATCGTGACGTCGGGCGTCGCGAGCTTCTCGTTGAAGCGCGCCTCGCGCGCGACCCAGCGGATCTCCGCCTCGTCGCCGACCTCGGACAGGACTCGGCGGCAGCGCGCGCAGATCGGCCGGAACGGGTCGTCGTTGATCGCGCAGCCCGCCATCGCCGGCACCTCGGGGTCGAGGAGAGCGGGGAGCGCGCGGATCAGACGCGTCTTCGCCTGACCGCGCAGGCCGAGGAGGAGGAGGTCGTGCTTCGCGAGGAGCGCGTTCTCGATCTGGGGAAGCACGGTCTTCTCGTAGCCGACGATCCCCGGGAAGATCGGCTCGCGCGCGCGGATCTTGGCCGCGAGGTTCTTGCGGATCTCCTCCTTCACGGGGAGGACGCGGTGGCCGGACTTCTTGAGTTCTCGCACTGTTGTGGGTCGCCGCATCCGTGCCTCCATGAGGGTGCGCCTTCCAGGCGGGGGGACTTTCGGCGACTATAGCAAGCGCAGCGCGAGCGGATCAATGGACCCGCGAGGGGACGCGGCCGCCGCGGTGCTCGTCGCGCGCGGCGACTGCGCCGCGACCCTCGGCCGCGCGCCGGCATCCCGTACGCGCCCGCATCCGCTGGAGGCCGCCTTGACGCTCCCGCGCGCCGCGACCTACGCTTTCGTCCCGTGAGCGGGCCACTCGACGACGCGGCGGCGCGCGCGCCGGACAAGAAGGCGGCGGCGCGGATCTTCCGCGAGATCGCGTCGCTCCTCGAGATCAGGGGCGAGAACCCGTTCAAGGCGCGCGCGTACGAGAACGCGGCACGGGCGCTCGAGGGGACGCCGCTCGAACTCGGCGCGCTCGTTGCGGCGGGCGGGCATCGGACGCTCCCGGGGATCGGGGTCGCGATCGCCGCGAAGATCGAGGAACTGGCGACGACCGGGCGGCTCGCCTACCACGAGGAACTCCGCGCGAGCCTCCCCGCCACGATCCTCGAGTTGGCGCAGGTGCCCGGCCTCGGGCCCAAGAAAATCCACGCGCTCCACAAGACGCTCGGGATCGCGACGCTCGACGCCCTCGAGGAGGCAGCGCGCGGCGGGACGATCGTGGGCCTGCCCGGCTTCGGTGAGAAGTCGGTCGCCAAGATCCTCGAGGGGATCGCGTTCATCCGAACGACCGGCGACCGGCGCCTCCTCTCGGACGCGCTCGAAGACGCGGAGCGGCTGATGGCGGCGCTCGGGGAGGTCGTCGCGCTCCCTCCCGAGTTCCCCTCGCGGCGCGGTGCGAGCGGCATCCCGTCTCTCCGCGCCCTCTCCATCGCAGGGAGCCTGCGCCGCTTCCGCGAAACCGTGAAGGACATCGACCTCGTCGGCGCGTCGGACGACCCGCGGGCCGTGATGGACGCGTTCGTCGCGCTCCCCTTCGCGGCGAAGGTCGTGAACCACGGGCCGACGAAGTCGACGATCCTCCTCGCCTCCGGCATCCAAGCGGACATCCGCCTCGTCGCGCCCGAGGAGTACGCGTCCGCGCTCCTCCACTTCACCGGAAGCGCGGAGCACAACGTCGCGATGCGGGCGCGCGCGAAGGAGCGCGGCCTGAAACTCAACGAGTACGGGCTGTGGCGCGGCGATGAGCGCGTCGAGGCCGGGAGCGAGCGCGCGATCTTCGAGGCGCTCGGGCTGGCGGAGATCCCGCCGGAGTTGCGCGAGGCGATGGGCGAGATCGAGGAGGCGGCCGCGGCGCCGTTCCCGCGCCTCGTGGAGCCGCGCGACCTCCACGGCGTCCTCCACTGCCACTCGACGTGGAGTGACGGCCGCCAGTCGATCGCCGAGATGGCGGAGGCCGCGCGCGCGGCGGGCTTCGAGTACCTCGGGATCTGCGACCACAGCCGCTCCGCGGCGTACGCAGGCGGCCTCTCCCCCGACCGGGTCCGCGCGCAGTGGGCGGAGATCGACGCGCTGAACGCCCGGCTTCGCGGCTTCCGCGTCTTCAAGGGGATCGAGTCGGACATCCTCGCCGACGGCTCGCTCGACTACGACGACGCGCTCCTCGAGGGGTTCGACTTCGTGGTCGCATCGGTCCACTCGCGCATGCAACTCGTGGAGGCCGCGATGACCGAGCGGATTCGCCGCGCCATCACGCATCCCGCGGCGACGATTCTCGGGCACCCGACCGGCCGGCTCCTCCTCGCGCGCGACGCGTACGCCGTCGACATGGCGCGCGTCGTCGAGGCCGCGATCGCGAACGGCGTCGTCATCGAACTCAACTGCCAGCCGCAGAGGATGGATATCGATTGGAGAGTTCTCCGCGCGGCGATCCCGGCGGGCATCGTGACGAGCGTGAACCCGGACGCGCACGCCCCCGACGACTACCGGTTCCTCGCGCTCGGCGCGAGGGTCGCGCGGAAGGGGCGCGCCGAGCCGCGCCACGTGCTGAACGCGCTCGGCCGCGAGGAGATCGCCGCGCACTTCGCGAAGCGGAAGGCGCGGTGGAAGGCAATGCGCACGGGCGGCGCGCGATGAAGACGCGGCGGACGGTCGCCACGCGAACCAAGAGAGCCCGACCGCGCGTCGCGCGCCCCCCTGCGAACGCCGCGGCGAGGGCGCCCGAGATCCTCGAGCGCCTGCGCCACTCGCTCCCCGACGCGAGGATCGCGCTCGAGTTTTCGAACCCGCTCGAACTCCTCGTCGCGACGATCCTTTCCGCGCAGTGCACCGACGCGCGCGTCAACATCGTCACCCGCGACCTCTTCCGGAAGTACCGGACGGCGGAGGACTACGCGCGCGCGGACTCGCGCGCCTTCGAGCGTGAGATCCGCTCGACCGGGTTCTTCCGCAACAAGACGAAGTCGATCCTCGGAATGGCGCGCGCGCTACTCGAGCGGCAGGGCAGCGAGGTGCCGCGCACGATGGAGGAGCTCACCGCGCTCCCCGGCGTCGGGCGGAAGACCGCGAACGTGATCCTCGGAAACGCATTCGGCGTCCCGGGCGTCGTCGTCGACACGCACGTGAAGCGCGTGGCAGCGCGCCTCGGCCTCACGAAGCAGATGGACCCGGACAAGATCGAGATGGACCTCGCCGCCCTCTTCCCGCAGTCGTCGTGGACGCAGCTCTCGCACCTCCTCATCCACCACGGCCGCCGCGTCTGCGGCGCCCGAGCGCCGCGCTGCGCCGAGTGCGTCCTCCTCGACCTCTGCCCGGAAGGTGCGCGGCGGAAGCGAGGACGGCGCGGCCGCTGAGCGGCCTCGGGTGGCCCCGGGCCGCGGTGGGCGGTCACCGTCGATTCCGACTCCTCTTGGAGACACCACCCGTATCCGGGTGAGGACAGGGCGAACGAATGCACCCATCAGCGTCGAGCGACTCTGCGGAATCGAACGGGGTTATTCGGCGTGAACTGAATACGTTCGGGCGACCGTCCCCTCTACAAGGGTCGGGGAGCCCGAAGGTACGAGGTATGCGCTACTTCACCGAGGCCGCGGCCCGAGGTGCGGTCTGCCCCCGATCCCACCGAGGGCTGCACGACTCACTGGACGGCGACGCTCTTCGACCATCGATCGAGTAGCCGTCGCTCTCACCGAGAGGCGAACTTCTCGATGATCGCCCGAGGTGCTGGTCCTCGATCGCTCGTAGGAGGGAACGCCATGATCCTCAGATTCGTACTTTTTGCTGCCTTCATTGGGGCCCTGCCCGCATGCGTGCCGGACGCCTCGCTCGCGGGCGTCCCATTCCGACCTTTCTGCACGTGCAACGTCACGGTGGTGCAGAACCCACCGCGGCCGCAGTGCCTGGACAACTTCGCTCCCGATGTCGTGCGCCTCTGTCCGGACCCCGCGCAGAGCCCCGCCTTCGACACCGTCACGTTCGACCTCGTGATCCTGAGTGCGTTCGCAGATCCCCTATACGGAATGCCATGTTCCGCCTACGAGGCCTCCGGCACAGTCAACATCGCCCCGGGCGGTTCGACAACGGACGTCACGGACGCGAATGGCCGGGCCTCAATCACCGTCTCCCTGGCATCCGGATATGGCCGCATCGCAGCCTGCTCGTACGGCGTTCCGATTTGTGAAATCGAGGTCCGCTCGCCGGACGTCGCGACCAGCGGGGTCCCCTCGCTCTGCACGCTGCCGACTACCGGCTCGAGCTTCGTGAACGCCTCGGACGTGACGAACCCATCGTGCGGCTTCCTCGCGCGATTCGGCGCTGTCACGCCGGGGGAGAACAACTGGTGGGACCTGAACTGCGACGGCACCGTGAACGCCTCCGATGTCCTCGGTCAACTCGCGAAGGGCGGCGTCCTCCAGCACTTCGGCCACGGCGCGCCCCTCGGCGCGAAGAACGGCTGTCCGTGAGCGCCGAAGAACGCCTGGCGACCGGACGCACGAGAAGAGAGGTGACGTCATGATCCAGACTCGGCTCCGTGCCACGGGGAGCCTCGCCCTCGCCGCCGTCGTCTTGTTGGGGACGCCCTCCATGGCGAAGCTCCCGTTCCGACCGTTCTGCACGTGCAACGTGACGATCGTCCAGACGCCGTCGCGCCCTGCTTGCCTCGAGAGCGAGCCTGAAATCGTCCGTCTCTGCCCGGACCCGGCAGGGCTCCCTTCCTTCGACGCGGTGACGTTCGACCTCGTGGTCCTCGATGCGCTAGCGACGCCCGTCTCCAACTCCGAGGTGACCGCATTCGAGATGTCTGGGAGCGTCAACATCCCGCCCGGAGGAGCCACGAAGGACACGACGGACCTCGAGGGTCGCGCATCGATCACGATCTCCCAGGCTTCCGGTTACGGTCTGATCGGGGTCTGCACGTACGGCGTGATGATCTGCAACGTCGAGGTGCGCTCGCCGGACGTCGCGGCCTCCGCGATCCCGACTGGATGCGCGCTCCCGACGACCGGAACAAGTTTCGTGAACGGCTCCGACGTGACGAATCCTTCGTGTGGATTTCTGGCGCGGTTCGGATCCGTGACCGTGGGCGAGAACAGTTGGTGGGACCTCAACTGCGATGCCGCGGTGAACGCCTCCGATGTGCTCGGTCAACTCGCCAAGGGCGGCGTCCTTCAACACTTCGGGCACGGTGGGGCGCTGGGAGCGAAGAGCACGTGCCCGTGACGCCGCGAAGTGCCCCGTCCCGCGGGGCGAGGATAGGAATCGCTAGACGAGCGGCTTCCCGTCGAGGTCGGGCGGGATCGGGACGCCGAGGAGTCTGAGGATCGTCGGCGCGAGGTCCATGATCGAGGGGAGCCCGTCCGACAGAGGGAGCGCGCGGTTGCACAAGAGTGTCCCGCACGTGATCTCCGGATCGAACGAGCAGTGGTCGCCGCTCCACTTGCGCGCGTTGTCCACGAAGACCTCATCGGGGATCCCGCCGAGCGCCGTCTGCCACGAGACGCGGTACCCGTCGTGGAAGCCGAGGATGAGGTCCCCCGACTTCCCCACGAACTCGCCGGAGAAGATCTCCTCCGGCCGATAGACCTGCCGCACGACGGCGCCGCGCCCGTTCGCGTCGTCCTTGAGGTCGCGGAGAGCCCTCTCGACCGCCTCCCGCACGTCGCGCGCCTCCTTCCCCTGCCCAACGATCCCTTCCGCCTCGCGACCCGCCAGGTTCAGGTAGATCTTCCCGAGGCCCATCGAGTAGGCGCGCGTCTTCCCCCAATCCACGTTCGGCCAGAACGTCCCGCCCGCGCCCTGCGACGCGGCCTGCAGGTCCGCGAGCCCGTACACGCGCTCGGCCGCGCGGTCCCCCTTCAGCGCGAGCCACCCGTTCCGCCAGAGCCAGGTGTTGAGATTCACCGCGCGCCGAAACGAGTGGAAGCCGTGGTCCGAGAGGACGAAGAGCGTCGCGTCCTCGCCGAGGAACCCCATCACCTCGCCGATCACGCGGTCCATCTTCTTGTAGACTTCGAGGATCTTGCCGCCCCAGAGCCGCTCCCCGTCCGGCGAGTAGAGCGGATGCTCGCGGTCGAGGAAGCGCCAGAACATGTGCTGCACGCGATCCGTGGAATTGAACACCGAGATCACGAGATCCGAGTCCATCTTCCGCAACGCCGAGAGCGTGATCTCGATCCGCTTGTCGAACGCGTAGTGGAGGTCCTCCATGAACGCCTTCTCGTCGAGGCGTCCCTCGTTGAGTCCCCACGTGTCCGTGGCCCAGCCCAGGCTCTTGTAGAACCCTATCTCGTCAACGAGTTCCGAGGACCACTTCGCCGGATAAGTGAAGGGGAAGGGCGGCTTCCGCGGGTGGAAGTTGATCGCGCTCTGGTACACGCGCAAGTGCGGCCGCACGCCGCGCACGTAGAAGCGGACGATGCCGTGCGCCGTGAAGACGGGGTTCATCGGGAAGGCGACTTCGAACCAGTCGCTCCATTCCTCGAGGGCGAGGACGCGTTCGACCCCGTCGAGCGCGACGCGCACGCGCGCGTCGTCCACGATCTCGAAGCGGAGCGGGAGCGGCACGTCGCGCGGGCCCAGAAGGCGCGCTTCGGCGCGCCCAGCGTCCAGCGTGAGGCACACGTTCCGCCCGCCGAGCTCCGTCGTCGAGTCGCCCTCGATGTCGGTCGCGTAGTAGAACGACGTCCCCCACGAGCCGCGGAGATCCGGCACGCCGAGCCCCGACATCATCCGGCCGCGCACCTTCTCGGGGGGGAACGTCACCGGGACCTGGATGATCGTGACGCGCCGGCCCGCCCGCGACAGGTCGTCCCACAGAGCGCCCCCCCGCCGGTTGTTGTGGATCTCCGGCTTCCCGAGTGGCCCCGGCTTCACGCTCGTGATCGAGAGGCGCGGCAGATAATCCTCCTCGGAGCGCGTGAGGAAGTCGAAGATGCCGGTCTTGCCGGGGTTCTTTCCGGAGATGAAGGACGACCACGCGACCGGCGACTCCGCGGGCACCGTCGTGCGCAGTCGCGAGTACGTGCCGCTCGCGCGGACTCGCGCGAAGTTCGGGAGGTCGCCGGACGCCATCCAGCGCTCGAGGAGCGATGGCTCCATCCCGTCGCCGCCGAGGACGACGACGCGCGGCGCGCGCTTTCCCCAGCGGCCGAAGAGGTTCACGCGAGGCCCACCCTCATGATCCGAGGATCTCCCGCGCGCGGGCGAGGATCTCGCGCTCCAGATCCTCCGCCGAGCGCCCGGCCGAGATTGGCACCTTCCCGCCCGCCATCGTGCCGTGCCCGCCCGCCTTCCCGAGGGTCCCCACGATCTTGCGGATCACGCGTCCCGCGCCGACCCCCTTCGTCGTCCGAACGGAGAGGTGGAGCGCGCCCTCGAAGCGGCCGACCACGAGGGCCCACTCGAGCCCCTCGAGGCGGATCGCGATGTCGGCGAACTCCGCGACGCGGTCCGGGTAGTCGAGCGCCCCGAGGTTCGCGAGCGCCACCACCCCGTCGATCTCCGTCGCGCCAATCGCGGTCTTGAGCCAATCGAGGTAATTCCGCGAGAACGGCGCGTGCTCGATCCGCGAGAGGGCCTGGCGGTCGACGATTCGGAAGAGCCTCGTGTAGAACGCGAGGTCCCGCGCGCTCGTCTGCCGCGCGAGATCGAGCGTCTCCGACTTGAGAGCGAAGAAGAGCGCCGTCGCGAGTCTCCGGTCGATGCGCGCCCGCGCCGCGTCGAGGTACTCGCCGAGGAGCGTCGCCGTGGCCCCGTAGCGCGGCCGCACGTCGAAGAAGCGCGCCCCGCGCGTCTCGTCGCGCAGCGGATGGTGGTCGATCACGACGTCCGGCACGCGCTCCGCCGGGAGGGAGTTGTTCCCCGTCTCCGGTTGCGAGTCGACGAGGGCGAAGCGGTCGTACCGCGACAGGTCGAGGCGATCGATCGAGACGAGCGGAAAGCGGAGGAACGAGACCATCGCCCGGTTCGCCGGGCGCCCGATCAGGCCTCCGTAGGCGACGTCGACCTCCCGCCGGCGCCCGCGCGCGAGGATCGCGTGGAGCGCCCACGCGCTCGCGAGCGCGTCGGGGTCCGGGTTGTCGTGCGTGAGGACGAGGACGCGTCGCGCCGGGCCGATCGCCGCGAGGAGCCGCGCGAGCCGTCTCGCTCCCGCCTTCGTCGCAATCATCGCGGCCGGCCCCCGCGGCCTCGCGGCGCGCCGCGGCTCACGCGCCGGCGCCTAGCCGCCGCCCGCGCGAGAGAGCTCGCTCCGCAAGAGGGACGCGTGCTTCCCCTCCTGGGCGATGAGCTCCTCGAGGGCCGCCCGCGCCTCCTCCTTCTCCGCGAAGGGAAGAAGGCCTTGGTAGAAGCGGACCGCGTCTTCCTCCATGCTGATCGCAAGCGCCAGGGCCTCCGCGTCGGTCTTGATGGAAGCGAGCCTCTCGAGAGGGGGCGGACCGCTTCCGAAGACGGTCCCCCGATAGACGCGCTCGAGCGCCTCGAGCGCCTTGGCCTCGCCGGGCATCCGCGGCGCGTCGTGCTCCCGCTCGAAGTAGGCCGCCTCGAGATCGCGCGCGTGTTTCTCCTCGTCGGCGGCCAGCTCGGCGAAGACGCGCACGACCCCGCGGTTGAGGTTCAATTCGCGGGCGCGCCGATAAAACGCTAATCCATCCTGCTCGAGACGCACGGCCACCCGGAAGATGTCGGCGAATGTCCACGCGTATCCGATGGGCACAACCCCCTTCGCGGCGCGCACCGTGTCGCGCCGGGGCCATCATGCCGTCACCCCATACCGCTGTCAACCTGTTCGGGCTTTCGCGTCGGGCGCGGCGGCGGGCGGCGCGCCCGGCGATCAGAGCGTTCCCGTCAGGAACGGGTTCCCGCGCCGCTCGTCGTCCACCGTCGTTGGAGGCCCGTGCCCCGGAAGGACGCGCGTCGATCCCGGAAGGGTGAGGATCTTCTCGCGGATCGATTCGATGAGGACCGCGAGCGATCCGCCCGGAAAATCGGTCCGCCCGATCGAGCCCTGGAAGAGCGCGTCGCCCGAGAAGAGAAGGTCCCCCGCGTGGAGCGACACGCTCCCGGGGCTGTGGCCCGGCGTCTCGAGAACGCGGATCGCGTGCGTTCCGATCGCGATCGCATCCCCCGCGGCGAGCGCGCGGTCGACCGGCGGCGCCTCGATCGGCGGGATCTCCAACTCGGCGCAGACCTCGGGCAGCGCGTCGAGGAGGAACTGGTCTCCCGCGTGAAGGCAGAACGGAACGTCGAGCGCCCGCCGCAGGCGCGCCGCCCCGCCCACGTGGTCCGGGTGCGCGTGCGTGTTGAGGATCGCGACGGGACGCAGCCCATCCTTCGCGATCCAGTCGAGGACGAGGTCCTCCTCACCGCCGGGATCGATCACGACCGCCTCGCGCGAGACCGAGTCCCAGAGGAGGTACGTGTTCTCGAGGAAGGGTCCGACGACGAACGTCCGGACGGCGAGCACGAGCGGCGATCAGCCCCCGACGTTCACGAAGCTGACCATGTTGCCCCAACGCCCCTCGGCGAGGTAGTGGCTGGGCGGCTTCTCGCGGAGCGCCCGCCGGATCGTGCCGCGGACCCGGTCGCGCCAGTCCGGCTCCGCCAGGTGGTGCGCGAGTGGGACGTCCTCGTTCGCGAACAGACAGGTGCGCAACTCGCCTCGCGCGGTGAGCCGCAGCCGATTGCAGTTCGAGCAGAAGTTGTGCGAGAGGGGGCTCACGAAACCGATCGTTCCCTTGCCGTCGGCGCGCGTGTAGTAGCGGGCCGGTCCCGCGCGCTCGGGGACGACCTCCTCCCGCCAGGCGCCCCCGTTGAAGAGGCGCGCGCGGATCTCGTCGTTCGAGACGAAGCGATCGGCCTGCTGCGCGTGGTTCGCGCCGGTCGGCATGAGCTCGATGAAGCGGACGACCACCGGAAGCCGCGCGGAGAGGTCGGCGACGCGCTCGATGTCCGCTTCGTTCACGCCGCGCAGGATCACGGTGTTGATCTTCACCGGCGCCATCCCCGCGTCGATCGCCGCCTCGAGCCCGTCAAGGACGCGCGCGAGGAAGTCCTCCCCCGCCATGCGGACGAACGTCTCGGGATCGAGCGTGTCGATGCTCACGTTTACGCCGGAGATGCCCGCCTCGCGCAGCGGCCTCGCGAGCCGCGCGAGCAGGACGCCGTTCGTCGAGAGCACGACCTTCCGGATTCCCGGGAGACCGCTGACCCCGCGCGCGATCTCGAGGATGTCTTTTCTCAGGAGCGGCTCGCCGCCCGTGAGGCGGACCCGCCAAACTCCCTCGTCGGCGAAAACCGAGACGAGGCGGACGATCTCATCCGCCGAGAGGAAGTTCTCGTGCGGCGTGAAGGCGATTTTTCCGTCGGGGAGACAGTACGAGCACGCGAGGTTGCAATTCTGGGTGACCGACACCCGGAGGTACGTGATCGTCCGGCCGTCGGCGTCGGTAAGCATCGCTCGGTGCCTCTCCTTTCCAAGCACGGGAGGCGACGCCGTTTCCGGCGCCACCCTGTCGGCCGCCTCCCATGGCCCTTGGCGTTAGGACGAGGCGGCTCGGAGAGAAATCGATGTCGCCATGCTACGCGGTCGGAGCGAGGCCGTCAAGTCGGGAGGGAGGTCCGCGGCCCGAGCGCCGCGCGGCCGGCCGAGGCGGCGCGGGCGCTCGGTCGGACCGCTAGACCGCGAGCTCGCGATGGCGCCGGCGCTTGATCGACGTGAGGACGGGGAGCCCGAGGTAGCGCTCCACCTCCTCGGGGTTCTTGAGGGAGTGGTCGAGGTTGTCGAAGAAGAACGCGAGCCCGATCCCGACGAGGAGCGAGAGGACGGGACCGAGCGACATGCGGACGACGTCGCGCGGGTTCGACGGAACGCCGTTCCCCGCGGGGCTCAGCAGCGACACGTGATAGTCGGCCATGCTCGTCTGGCCCGCTCTCGCCGTCGCGCTCATGTAGTACAGGTTCGCGTACTGCCTCTCGATCGTCTCAAGGTTCGCCTTGATTTCCGCGAGGTCGCGCTCGGCGACCGGCATGAGGCGCAACCGCTCGTTCATCTGCCCGATCTTGCCGAGGAGGACGTCGCGCTCCGCCTCGAGCGAGGCGAGCTCCGACTGCCTCAGGAACGTGGCCTTCTCGACCTCGCGCGCGATCGCGTTCCGGATCTCGGCGATCTGGTTGTCGATGGCCAGGATTTCGGGATGGCGCTCCGTGTACATGGTGAGGAGCTTCTCCCGCTCGACGAGCCGCGAGTTGAGGTTCTGGCTCAGGGAGATGAGCACGCCTCCCTCCGACCGGTCCGTGCGGAAAATGAAGGGGACGTCCACGCCCCCCTTCGCGTCGATGCTGCTGGCGGCCAAGAGCTCCGCGCGGATCGACTGGACCTTCCGCTCGACGTCGGTCAGGTTGATCTTGTGGTTCACGAGGATGGTCGAGAGCTGTTCGATCTCGGCGTCGACGTCCGTGATGTCGTTGGCCGCTTTGACCTCCAGGCGCCGGTTGAGCAGATCGACCATCTTGTCCTCGGTCGTCTGGATCTCGTTGTGGAAGAAGTTCCCCAGGTCGGGAGCGGCGAAGAGGCTGCTGTGGTACTCGGTGTATGCGGTGCTGACCGACTCGCAGACGCGCTGCGCGGTCGCGGGGTCCCCGGCCCTGTAGGAGAGGACCAGGATGCGGGACTTCTGGACGGGGGACGGGCTCAAGCGGCCGGCCTCGATCTTGACTTTCGGTTCCCCGCGAGCCGCCTGCTCGTCCAGCATCGTTTGGGCGTTCTCGAGAATCGGCCGCGACGTGATGAGCTCGCTCTCCGAGGTGAGGATCTCCTCCCAGTCGATGACCATCATCGTCCGGTCGAACGGGCCGCCCCGCACGGCGCCCCAGATCAGGATCTTCGCGCTCGACGTGTACACCACCGGCGTCATCATGAGGGCCGAGAAGACCACCGTCGTGGTCACGCCCACCATCGATAGGATGATCCACTTCCTCCGGAAGATGACCATGAGGAAGTCCCGCATCGTGATCTGGATCGGCGCAGCCTGGTTCGCGTGCAACGTACCTCTCCTTGGGGCGGGTCGGCCGTCCGTGAGTCGGGGCGAGTGATCCCCTGGGATTATCGGAAGGGGCGCTGTTCCGGATTAGGCCGGGTTCCGACGGCCGCGGAGACTATAACGGCGAGGGTGGCGGCCGTCAAGGTGGCGGGCCCTTGCGGGTGGCGGGCCCTCACGACGCGCGCGCTCGAGCCGGCATCCCGTCGCGGGGAAGACAGCCGATATGGTATCGTCACGCGTTCCGTGGATTCCGGGCGCGTCGTCGGGTCGGGCGTCGAGACAGAGGCAGAGCGGAGTACGCTGAGAGGATGATCCCCCGAACGGAGACGGCCGGCGACGCCCTGGCGGCGACGGCGGCGATCGCGGGGCGCGCGAGCGCCGCGGAGACCCGGGCCGCGGCGTCCTCGACCGGCAAGATCGACTACCAGACGCTCAAGAGCCACTCTTGAGATCGCTCCGAACGAATCTGCTCGTCGTCTCGGCGAGCGTCCTCGCCCTCTTCACGATCCTCGAGATCGCGCTGAGGATCGCCGGCCAGCCGATCGGCGCCCGCACCGACCCGATCTCGCCGTTCGGCCCGCGTTACCTCCCCCGCTCGCCGTTCGTGAACGCCGAGGAGAACACCGTTCGCGGCCGAATGAACGACCTCGGATTCCACGACCGGCTACCCGCGTTCGACGCGGACCCCCGACGTCGGCGCATCGCCTTCTTCGGGGACTCCTTCGTCGAGGCTCTCCAGGTGGAGGCGGACTCCACGTTCGCGAGCCGGCTCGAGGACCTCGCGAACGCGTCCGGGCTTCCCCTCGAGGCCGCGGCGTTCGGGATCTCCGGCAGCGGCGCCGATCAGTCGCTCTTCCGCTGCCGCCACGCCCTGCTCCAATCGCGCCTCGACGATGTCGTCTACGTCTTCTTCGTGAACGATTTCTTCGACGGATTCCTCGTGGACCAGAAACCGCCTTCGTGGCCGTTCCTCGAGCGGGCCGAGTCGGGCGCGGTCTTCTTCAGCGGCGCCCACCAGCCCGACCGCGGCGCGCGGTCGGTCCGCTCGATCCTCAAGCCCTTGTTGAAGGAGATGTACCTCCCCTCGTTCGTGTCGTACCGCCTCCACATCGCGCGCACGCGGGGCGAGGCGGAGCGCGGCCGTTTCCGGGACGCGACGGGCGACAGCATTCTCGGGCTCTTCTACCTGGGGGACGCCGTGCCCGCGCGGCATCTCGCCGCGACCGCGCACTGGGAGGAGGTCGTGCGGTATTGGCGCCGGCTCTGCGCGGCGAGCGGCGTCGTGTTCCGAGTCCTCTACATCCCGCCCGTGTGGGAGGCGGACGACTCGACCTTCGCGGCGGTATTCGGGGGCCGCATCCCGCGCCACGGCATTTCGGAGAGGATGGCAACATTCTGCGCGGAGGAGGGGATCCCGTTCCTAGACCCGACGGCGGCGTTGGCCGCGAGCGCCGGAGGTCGTGCGCGCGATCTCTACTGGAGCCATCTCAACGACGGCGGCCACCGCGCCCTCGCCGCGTTTCTCCTCGAGAGGCTGCGCGAGGAATGGGGCGCGGGCAGGCCGCGGCCGGGATGAGGGACGCGCGACCGGGACCGGGGCCCGAGCCGCGCGAAGGCGGCCCCGCGACGTGAGCCCGGTCGAGCGCGTGCCGACTCTACGGCACGACGCACTGGTCGCTGCTGGGCAATCGCCGCGCGGCGGAGGCGGTCAGGGACGCGATCGCGACGCGAGGGCTCCTGCCGGTGCGGCGTCCGGGGTCGATTCCGCCTCGGCCTGACGGGCCGAGTCCTCGTCCAACAGGCGCATCGTGACGACGGCGATCCCGAACAGGAGCCACATGAGGTAGACGTACGCCGGGCTTCGCTGGTAATCGGTCCGAAGTTGCAGCACGACGAAGCTCGCGAGCTGCACGTGCACGACCGTCATGAGCGCCGACGTGAAGCTCCCCCGCTCGAACTCGCCCCGCACGCGCTTCCCGGTTTCCCGCACCATCTTGAGGAGGAAGAGGGCGAGGGGAACGGTCCCGAGGATCCCGACGGTGACGAGCGACCAGAGGAACGCGTTGTGGGGCGGCTTGAGGTCTTTCCTGAAGTCGAACCAGGGCCCCCCGCCGATGAAGACGTGCTTCCGGAACGCCTTCCAACCGTCCCGCCACACCTCCTCGCGAGTCTCCGGGACGGCGCCCCCTTCGATCTTCGTGTTCAGCATCCGATCGATGAGCGAGGCGCCCTCCTGGCTCCCCGCGATGTACTGGTCGAAGACGAAGAGCGCGATCACCATCGCGATCCCGATGATCGTGAAGCGGACGATGCGGAACTCGGCCCGTGTGATCCACACGAGATAGCCGATCGAGAAGACCAGCCCGACGAGCCCCCCGCGATTGGCCGTCGCGGCGAGCGCGAAAATGCCGAGGACGAGGGTCGCGACGTAGAAGACCCGCCTCGGCATAGTGCTCGCCCGGTAGAGCCGGAGAAAGAGAAGCGGGAGCATGAGGACGCTCCAGTCCGCGAGGGTGTCGTGCCCGCCCAGCACGCCGCTCATCCGGCGCCCCTCCAGCGTCTCGTACGTGTACGACACGCCGATCCATCCCGGAACGATCGTCGTGCTCGGCATGAAGACCTCGAAGAGGACGGTCACGTAGACGAGGAACGTCGTAATCGAGAGTGCGAGCGTGGCCCGCTCGAGGTCCTTCTCCGCAGGGAGGAGGTTGTTCGCCAGGTAGAAGAGAAGGAACGCGCTGAAGTAGAAGAAGAGCGTGATGACCCCCATGCGGACGTGCGTCGAGGTCGGCGCGTTGTAGAGCGACACGCAGAGCATGATGACCATCGCCGCGATGAACCCGTCGAACCCCGTTTTCCCCCGCACCTGGAGCTCGCCGGTCGAGGCGCGCAGGAGCCAGAAGATCGCGATCACGAAGAGGAGCATCGTGTTCGTGCTCCCGTAGCTCGTGTGCGCCGGGAACGGGATCATGAGGATGAAGAACGAGAGGCCGAACGACGGCGGGGCGAGGAGGAGGAGAAGGAACAGGAAGATGCCGATCGTCGCCTTGATGGTGCGGGTCTTCGGTTGGACGATCTGCGTCCCCAGGATGTAGGCCACGCCCAGGCCCACGATCCAGGCGAGCCTCTCGCGGGTGAAATCGATGACGATCTCGACGAGGCGGACGAAGAGGCGGTTCGGGGAGAGTCGCGCGGCGCGCTCCATCGCTCGGCCTACCTCGCGATCAGGGCCGCCGCGGCGCCCGCGGGGCCGACCCCGACGAGGCCGTCGCCCGCGCGGCCGCCGGCGAAGAGGGAATCGGCGAGGCGCGCCGCGATGAATGCCCCCATCTTGGCGGCGCCGCCGTCCGACCAGTGGCAGTAATCGGTGAAGTCGGAGGGCTCGAGAGGGAGCTCGCGGGCCGCGTCGACGACGGGAGCGCCGAGCGCGGCGGCGGCCTCGCGCGTGATCTCGTTGTAGCGCTCCATCCCCCGAACGATGCCGGCCGGCGTGAGAAAAGGCAACCACTGAAAGGCCGACTGGGCGTCCTCATCGGAGAGAGCGCCGTCCGGGCCGAGTCGCAGCGCGTGCGTGACGAAGACGAGCCGCGCGCCGCGCGAGCGCGCGAGAGTGGCGATCTGTTCGAGGCGCGAACGGTACGCGCGCTCCGCCTCCGGAAGCGGCGCCTCGCGCCGCGGCGTTCCGGGGTCGCTCGGGCGCTCCCGCTCGAGCCCGAGTCGGTAGCGCGCCTTGTGGAGGAGCACGCTCCGCGCGAGGAGGCTGGGCTCGCGCGACTCGAAGCCGAGGAAGCGGCGCTGGATCTCGGCATGGCCGAGGCTGTAGTCCGCGCGGAAATCCGGCGCCGCGCTCGGCTGCAGATCGTTGAGACCGACGTAGGCGACGACGAGGTCCGGCTCGACGGCGTCGAGGTCGAGGAGGGCGAGCTTCAGGGCCATCTCGACGGTCGTGTAGCCCGGCACGCCGCCGTTCACGACCTCGATCGCGCGGCCCGCGAACCGCGCCCGGAGCCCCTCTTCGAGGCGGCGCGTCCACGTCGCGTCGTCGTTCGTCACGGAGACGTCGAAGACCGTCGATCCGCCGATCGTGAAGACGCGGAACGCGCCGTGCGGCTTCGGCCTCTCGAATTCCGCGCCGCGGTAACCGTGGGAATTGATCGTCGCGGACTTCCCCCACATGCTGGCGCGCCCCCCCGGCTGGGGCACGCCGATCAGGAACGGGTGCTCCATGACGATCCGCCTCATCTGGAGGGCGGCGGCGTAGCGCCCCTCCTGCAGCGTCCTCGGCCAGACCCCATCACGGAGTCGCACCGTCACGCGCACGATCCCCTCGAGGGCGAGCAACAGGAGGATCGAGACGGCGACGATCCCCGCCGCCTCCGCCGCGCGTCGCTTCATCGATCTCCGGTTCGGGGCGCGATGGGACATGGGATGTCCGAATGATCGGCCTGAGCGCGGGATCTCAGAACCCCCCGCCCGCGGCCGCCCGCCTCTCGCTCAGATCACGCCGAGACGCCGCCCGGCCCGCTCGAACGCTCCCAGCGCGCTCTCGATCTCGGGGGCCGAGTGCGCGGCGGAAAGTTGCACGCGGATGCGCGCCTCGCCCTTCGGGACGACCGGGTAGGAGAAGCCGATCACGTAGATTCCCTCCTCGAGGAGGGCGCGAGCGAGGTCCGCGGCGAGCCTCGCGTCGCCGATCAGGATCGGGACGATCGGGTGCGTCCCCTCCCTCACGCGGAACCCGCGCGCGACGATCCCCTCTCGGAAGAGGCGCGTGTTCTCGACGAGCCGGCGGCGGAGCTCGTCCGAGGCCGCGATCAGTTCGAGCGCCTTCAGGGACGCCGCGACGATCGCCGGCGCGAGGGAGTTCGAGAAGAGATACGGCCGCGATTTCTGGCGGAGCCACTCGACGATCTCCCGCCGCCCCGTCGTGAAGCCGCCGAGCGCGCCGCCCATCGCCTTTCCCAGCGTCGAGGTGATGACGTCGACCCGTCCCTCGACGCCGAGGAGCTCGGCGGTCCCGCGGCCGGACCGCCCGACGAAGCCGGTGGCGTGCGAGTCGTCGACCATGACGAGCGCGTCGTGCTCCTCCGCGAGGGCGCAGATCTCCGGGAGCCGCGCGAAATCGCCGTCCATCGAGAAGACGCCGTCCGTCGCGACGAGGCGCAGCCGCCGGCCGCGCGTCTCCTCGAGATGCACGCGAAGCTCGTCCATGTTCCCGTGCGCGTAGCGCCGGCGCTCCGCCTTGCAGAGCCGGATCCCGTCGATGACGCTCGCGTGGTTCAGCGCGTCGGAGATGACCGCATCCTCCTCGCCGAGGAGCGCCTCGAAGAGCCCCCCGTTCGCGTCGAAGCACGAGGAATAGAGGATCGCGTCCTCCGTCCCCAGGAAGGCGGCGATCGCGCGCTCGAGGTCCTTGTGTCGGTCCTGCGTCCCGCAGATGAAGCGGACGCTCGACATGCCGTAGCCGCGCGCGTGGAGCCCCTCCGCCGCGGCCTCGACCACGGCCGGGTGGCTCGAGAGGCCGAGGTAGTTGTTCGCGCAGAAGTTCAGGACCTCGCGCCCCTCGACGCGGACCGTCGCCCCCTGCGGCGAGCGGATGACCCGCTCCTCCTTGTAGAGGCCGGCGGAGTGGAGCCCCGCGATCTCGCCCGCGAGGATCTCCCGAAGCCTGCCGTACATCGCGCGCCCTCCGGCCTTCAGAACTTGAGGAGGAGTTTCGGGTGCTCGGTGAGCTTCCGCTCGAACGCCGCGGGGTCGAACGAGGCGGCGGGGACGACCGTCTCCTTCGCGCCAGCGAGGATCACGTCGAAGATCTTCGCCTGGATCCCGTTCGCGCGGTCCTCGAGGAGGCTCCTCGTGACGTACCACGTCCGGAAGACCTGCCGGCCGATCACCGCGTGCAGCGTGAGGCCGTTCACGATCACGCGGTCGAAACCTTGGATCGTGAAATCGCCGCTCTTGAGCCCGAAGAGGACCACGTCGCCGCCGCGCCGCGCCGCGCGGATCGCGTTGTTCACCGAGGAGTTGTGCCCCGCCATCTCGACCGCCACGTCGACGCCGACGCCGCCGGTCGCCTCGAGGACCGCTTGGACGGCCGTCGGGTTCGCCGCCCAAGGCGTGGGGCCCGGCGCGCCCGGATCGAAGACCTCGTCGGCGCCGAGCGCCTTCGCCATCGCGCGATTCCTCGGGTTCGGCTCGACGCCGAGGACGCGCGCCGCGCCGAGCGCCCGCGCGATGAGGATCGTGAAGAGGCCGATCGGCCCGCACCCGAAGACGGCCACGCTCCGCCCGCGCATGTCGACGCGCGTGCACGCGTGGACCGCGTTCCCGAACGGCTCCTGGATCGCCGCGACCTCGAGACGGATCTTGCTCTCGTCGGTCGGCCAGAGGACGCGAGCCGGCACCTTCACGTACTGCGCGAAGCAGCCGTCGATCGAGATGCCGAGGATCAGATTGTCGGAGCAGACGTGGAACTCGCCGAGCCGGCACTGAGTGCAGCGACCGCAGACGATGTGCGACTCGGCCGCGACCGTCTCGCCGACGCGGAGCCCCGTGCGGGCGCGCGCGACCCGCCCCAACTCGACGACCTCTCCGACCATCTCGTGGCCGATGACGCGACAGGTCTTCTTCTCGGCGGCGAGCGAGTCGAGGATCATCCCCTTGAACGACGTCCGGAACCAGATGCCGCGGTCCGACCCGCAGACCCCGGCGTACGACGTCTTCACGATGGCGCAGGTCGAATCCTCGGGGTTCGCGGCCTCGTCGATGCGCGGTCGCGGCACCTCCGCCTTTCGGAAGCCCTTCGACGTGTCCCAGGCGTCCCGCGCGGCGTCGTAGACGAGCGCGAGCATCGTTCCGTCGCGGCTCACGGCGTTCCCTCCATCGCGTCCTCGAGAAGAAACCGCGCGTTGCGCGAGAGCCCCTCGCGCCGCGCGCGCCGCATCGCGCTGTCGTCGAAGAGCGCATCGTATCGTTCGCCCGAGAGCGCGGCGAGATCCTCGAGCGTGAGGTCGAGGATCCCGTCGCGCGGCGCGAAATCCTCGATCGCCGTCTCCTCGGCGAAGCGGTTCCACGGGCAGACGTCCTGGCAGACGTCGCAGCCGTACGCCCACCCGTCCATCCGGCCGCGGAACGACTCGGGGAGCTCGCCGCGGTGCTCGATCGTCGCGTAGGAGATGCAGCGCGTCGCGTCCAACTCGCGCTCGCCGACGATCGCCCCCGTCGGGCACGCCTCGATGCAGCGCACGCACGACCCGCAGAAGTCCGCGGGGAACGGATCGTCGTACTCGAGCGTCGCGGTGAGCAGGATCTCGCCGAGGAAGATCCACGACCCGTGCGTCCGCGTGATGAGGTTCGTGTGCTTGCCGATCCAGCCGATCCCCGCCCGTTCGGCGATCGCCTTCTCGAGGAGGGGCGTCGCGTCGGTCGCGACGCGCCCCTCGCAGCCGGGGATCATCTCGCGGATCTCCGACAGGAGCGCCTCCATCCGCTCGCGCAGGACGAGGTGGTAGTCGCGCCCCCACGCGTAGCGGGAGATCTTCGCGCTCCGCGTGCCGCCGTCGCCGGGCGCGCGGCGCGCGGTGTAGTAGTTCGCGGCGAGCGAGACGATCGAGCGCGCGCCGGGGAGGAGCGCGCCCGGGTCGCGCCGCGCCTCGACGTGGCGTTCCATGTAGCGCATCGTCCCGTGCCGGCCCGCGAGGAGCCACGCGGCGAGACGGCGCGCCGGCTCGTCGAGCGGCTCGACCGGCGCCACACCCACGCCGACGAACCCGAGAGCGCGCGCGCGCTCCTTGATCCGCTCCGTGGCGCTCACGGTCGCGACCCGATCGCTAGAGGTTGACGTAGCGCGGCCCGTCCCCGCCTTCCGGCGTCGTCCAGGTGATCACCTCGTACGGGTCCATCACGTCGCAAGTCTTGCAGTGGACGCAGTTCGCGAAGTTGATCTGGAGTTTCCGCCCGCCCCGCTCCGCGTCCTCGACCATCTCGTAGACGGCGGCCGGGCAGAAGTGCTGGCACGGGTTCCCGAACTCCTCGGCGCAGCGCGTCCGGCAGATGTCCAAGTCGGCGACTTTGAGGTGCGACGGCTGGTCCTCGTCGTGCCGCGTCCCCGAGTAGAAGACGTCGGTGAGTTTGTTGAACGTCAGTTTCCCGTCGAACCCGTTGAGGTGCGTCGCCTGCGGGCCCACCTCTGCGAGGCGCCTCATGTGGGCGTGGTCGGGCGTGACGCGCGAGTCGACGCCGGGGGACCAGCCGCCGGTGACGAGTTGGATCCCCGCGTGGACGAGCCCCGGGTAGAGCCCCTTCGCGAACGCCTGCCGGAAATTCCGCACGCGATACAGCTCGTCCCGGACGAACGACGCCTCCACTCGGCGCTCGAAGCCGGCGAGCGCGGCCGCGCCCGTGTCGCCGCGCACGAGCCCCTCGAAGATCGTCTCCGCGGCGAGCATCCCCGTCTTCATCGCGAGATGGATTCCCTTGAGACGTTGCGCGTTCAGGAAGCCCGCCGCGTCCCCTATGATGAGGAACCCGTCGCCGTGCGTTCGCGGGATCGAGTGCCAGCCTCCCTCGGGGATCGTCTTCGCGCCGTAGTGGAGCAATTCACCGCCCGCGAGCGCCGCGGCGACCAGCGGGTGCGCCTTCCACTCCTGGAACACGCGGTGCGGATCGAACGCCGGGTTCCGGTAGTCGAGGCCGACGACGAAGCCGAGCGACAGGAGGCCGTCGCGCATCGGGTAGATGAACCCGCCGCCGTACTCGCGCGATGAGAGCGGGTACCCCATCGTGTGGACGACTCGCCCGGCCGTCCACGCGCCCGGCCGCGCCTTCCACACTTCCTTCACGCCGGTCGCGTAGATCTGCGGGTTGCGCCCCTCGTCGAGGCGGAGCCGCGATGTGAGCGCCTTCGTGAGGCTCCCCCGCGGTCCTTCGGCGAGCACGGTGACCTTCGCTCGGACGTCGGGGCCCGGCTCCCAGTTCGCCTTCGGGCTCCCGTGCTTGTCGACGCCGCGGTCCAACGCGCGGACGCCGGCGAGGCGCTCGCCCTCGAGGAGCGCCTCGCTCGCCGGGAAGCCGGTGAAGACCTCGACGCCCCGCTCGGCGGCGCGCTCCGCCATCCAGCGCACGACCTTGTAGAGGGAGACGACGAGGTTCCCTTCGTTGCGGAGCGGGGGCGGCGTAAAGGGGAACGGGATCTTACCGGTTCGCGTCAGGAAGAGGAGCGACTCCGACTCGACGGTCCCCTCGCTCGGGAAACCCTCCTCGGCGTAGCGGGGGAACAACTCGCGCAGCGCAACCGGGTCGAGCACGGCGCCTGAGAGCGTGTGGAATCCGACTTCGGCCGCCTTCTCGAGGACCACGATGCCGCCGTCGCCGACCGGCCGCCCGCCCGGCACGAGACCCGCGGCGACCCGCTCGTTATGCGCCTTGCAGAGGTCGGCGAGCCGGATCGCCGCGGCGAGTCCCGCCGGCCCGGCCCCCACGATGCAGACGTCGACCTCGAGGGTCTCCCTCTCACCGGGCATGCCGACTCACCGATTCGATCGACACGTGGGGCTCGGGCCGTTGGGGGACGCGGGGCTCACGAAACGAAAGGCCACCCCGCGAAAATACCACAGGGTGGCCCGGCTCTCAACGCCGCGGCGCGTCAGGCCCGCAGGCTCGGGACGCGGCGTGCGATCTTCGCGCAGCAGTGCTCGGCGTACACCTTCATGTTGTAGCGCATGCCGCAGATCGGGCACGTGAACTTCCCGTCAGGGACGGAGTACTTCTCGACATCCCCACCGATCGTCAGGATCTGCTTCTTGTGCATGACTCGAAACCTCTCAGGGGACACTGCGACTCGGTTTTGCTCTGGGTCTCCGTGACTGTTCGGCCTTTGGATACGGAGTTGGAAGGGACCCGAGGGGTCATTTTAACGAGTGGAATGTTAGCCCACTCTCGATCCCCCTGCAAGTCTTTGATTGGGGGCGGCGCGCGATGTGGGACGGACCCCGCGTGGCGCCCCGAGGATCGCTCCTGGGGAGGGGCGGTGCCTTGTCGCAATCAGGAAGCCATGTTAGCCTCTCTGTCCATGCCCGGCCCGGCCCCCCCCACTGGTCTCCCCGACCCCGGAGCACCTCACCCGGCGACCGCAGTGGCGGGCGGTGGGACCGACGGGAGGCGACTCCCCCCTGGTCTCGAAGGGCTCCTCTACCTCGCCCTTGTCACCGTGTCCTTCCGGTCGATCCCCACCCATCTCGAGGCCTCGTTCCCGGCGCTGGCGCCCCTGGCGGCGCGGGCGGCCCTGTTCACCTACGAGGGGGCACGCCAGACGATCCGAGTCGACCCGATCCTCGGCGGGCTCTCGTCCCTCCTCGTGCTCTGCGCGCTCGCCTACTTCGTCGTCGACCTTGCCGCCGCGAAGGGCCTGCGCTCCCCATCGATCGAACGCGCCAAGGGGATCCTCGTCGCGTCCGCAGTCGTCGCGCTCCTCTGGGTGCCGACCCTCCACCAGGCGATCCTCCGACGGAATGGGGGCGACCCGGCCCGTTTCGCGCACGACGGCGGCGTGATCGCGACGGAGATCGCGGGCCGGATGCTCCGCGAAGGGAAGAACCCATACGCCGAGAGCTTTCGTGGCACCGAGCTCGAGCGTCACGTCTACGGGGCGACGAACCCGATCATGGAGCACTACCCTTACCCGCCTGGGAACTTCGTCGCGGCCGCGGTCCTCGAGCCGCCGACCCACACCCTTCTCGGGTGGTACGACCAGCGTCTCGTCACGCTCGCGGCGAGCCTCCTCCTTGTCGGAATCCTCGTTCGAGCCGGACCCGGGGATGCTCGCTCCCGCCTCCTCGCGTTGGCGGTCCTCGTGAACCCGATCTCCCTCAACTGGACGATCGAGGGCAACAACGACCTGCCCTTCCTCGCGCTCGTCGTCGGCGCGGCGATTCTCGTGGGGAAGGGGCGTGTACGAAGCGGCCTCCTCGTTCTCGGGCTCGCGGCGACGCTCAAACAGTTCGCGTGGCTCTATGCGCCCTACTTCCTCCTCGTCGCGCGCGACGCCGGCGCCCTGCGGGGCGCCGAACGGCGCGGCCGGCCGCCTCTCTTCTGGCTCGCGCTACCGCCAGCGATCGTCGTCGTGCCGTTCCTCCTCTGGAATCCGGTCGCGTTCCTCCAGGACACGCTCCTCTACCACGCGGGCCAAGTCGCCCACCCGTACCCGATGGGGGGCACTCCGGGGCGCGGAATCGCGAACTGGATCCTCATCCTCGGGCTCGTCAAGGAGAACACGGCCCGCTTTCCCTTCGCGATCGTCCATCTCGCCATTTCCCTCCCGATCGCGGCGCTCGCCTACTCCCGGCTCGCGCGAGGACCGCGGGCCGCGGGCCGTCTCCTCCTCGCGTGCGGCGTCACCACGCTCGCGGTGACGTTCTCGTCTCGAAGTCTTCAGGAGAACTACCTTGGCGTCGTGACCTCGCTTCTCGCAGCGGGAGTCCTGCTCGAGCCCGGCCACCCTTCCTCGAGCCGAGGAGTCCCGACCACGCCCTGAACAGCGATTCAGAGGGAACGCCATCTCCTCGCCGCCCGCCTGATCCTGCGGTCCCCCCGGCTCGCGCTTGGCTCAACGCGCCGGCCCGTGATACGGTCCCCGCCGTGTCCAGTGCCGCCCCGCGCCCGCGCGTGATCGCCGTGATGCCCGCCTACAACGCGAGCGCGACACTGCGCGCGACCGTCGCGGACATCCCGCCCGGGTCGGTCGACGAGGTCATCCTCGTCGACGACGCGAGCCGCGACGACACGGTCGCGATCGCGCGCTCGCTGGGCCTCGTGGTGATCGAGCATGACCGGAACCGCGGATACGGCGCGAACCAGAAGACGTGCTACGACGAGGCGCTGCGGCGCGGCGCGGACATCGTCATCATGATCCACCCGGACTACCAGTACGACAGCCGACTCGTCCCCTACATCGTGGGATTCATCCGAGACGGCGTCTGCGACATGATCCTCGGGTCGCGCGTGCGGACGCGCCGCGAGACGATCGAATCGGGGATGCCGCCCTGGAAGTACATCGCGAACCGCTTCCTCACGCTGGTCGAGAACGTGGTTCTGGGCCTCAACCTCTCCGAACTGCACACGGGGTACCGGGCGTACTCGCGGCGCGTGCTGGAGACGATTCCGTATCGCGGCAACGCCGACGGCTTCGTCTTCGACTCCCAGATGATCGCGCAGGCCGCGCATTTCGGGTTCCGCGTGGGCGAGGTGCCGGTCCCGTGCCGCTACATGCGCGAAGCCTCCTCGGTCGGATTCCGGAGCGGCATCGTGTACGGGCTCGGCACGCTCGGCGTGCTCGCGCGGTTCCTCCTCCACCGGATCGGGATTCACCACTCGCTCTTCGTGGCGCGCGCGGGAACCGCGGCGCCTCGAGGCGTTCGTGAGACGTCGCCGAGTTGAGCCGGACGGACGAAGGGCGAGACGGTCGAGCGGCGCGGGGAGAACGACCCGCCGAGCGTGATGATTGGCGGGCCGCGGCGGGGCTCGCCGCGCGGGCCCTCGACGGTCTCGGCGCGGGCGCGGGCTTCGGCGCCACCGTCGGGATCGCCGTCGGATCGATCGTCGCACGCCACAACGCGCTCCCCACGCTCGGCCTCGCGTACGGGCAACTCGCACTCCTCGCGGGGATCGCCTTCGCGGGCGCGTTCGGCGCGGTCGGCCTGCTCGCCGGCCTCGCGCGCCCGCTCGTGCGCGTCGACCCTCTCCCCTGCGCCGTCGGCGCGGGGGTCGCGCTTTTCGGGGCGCTCTCGCTGAACCCGATCCTCCCCGGGACCGAGTTCCAGTTCCCCGGAATCGTCGTGAACCCACTCCTCGCGGGCGCCGGGCTCGGGGTCGCCGCAATCTTGCATGGGCGGGGCGTGGCGGCCGCCGCCCGACGACGCGGCCGGCTCACGCTCGCTCTCTCCGCGCTCGTCGTCGCCCTCGTGACGATCGCCTGCTGGACGCCGGTCCCGCGCGAGGAGCGCGAGAAGCCTCCCGGCCTCTTCCCCGGGCCGACGGGACGGCGCGTGGCGCTCCTCGGCGTGGACGGCGCGACGTGGGACGTCGCGCTGCCGCTCGTGCGCGCCGGCCGGATGCCGGTCCTCGCGCGCCTCATGGCGGAGGGGGTCCACGGCCCGCTCGCCACCTACGCGCCCACCGCGTCGCCTCTCCTCTGGACGACGATGGTGACGGGGAAGGGGCACCGCGAGCACGGCATCACCGGGTTCACCGCGCGCCGCGCGCCTCTCGTCCGATACGGCGCGATGGAGGTGCCGGGATGGACGGGCCTCGACAAATTCTTCGCGCGCTTCCCCACGCGGATCGTCGAGAGTCGCGACCGCCGCACGAACGCGCTCTGGAACATCCTCTCCGAGGCCGGATGGAGCGTGGGGTTCGCGAACTGGTGGGCGAGTTTCCCCGCAGAGATCGTGAAGGGCTACGTCGTCTCCGATCACTTCGCGTTCGCGCTCGGGCCGTACCGAGAGCGCGGGTTCGAGTACCTCACGGACACGCCGGGCCGCGTCTTCCCCGACTCGCTCGTAGCGCGGCTCGTTCCTCTCTCGGCTCGCCCCGAGGACCTGAGCGATGCCGACCTCGCGCGCTTCTTCCGCGCGGAACCGGGCGACCTCGCGGCGGTCCGCGCGATCGCAGACTGGGAGAAGCCGGTGGAGGGCGCGACCGGAGCGACCGTCCAGCCGAACGAGTTCTACCTCGGCGCGTTCCTCCTCCCGTATCTCGAGGACGTCTCCGCGACGCGGCGCACGATCGTCCTCGAGGAGGAGTACGAGCCCGACCTCCTCGGCTTCTACGTCCGCGGGATCGACGACATCCAGCACCACTTCTGGCACTTTCGCGAGCCGGGCGCCTTTCCCGAGGGAAGCATCCCGAAGGAGCAACTCGCGAAGTTCGGCGGCCTGATGGAGAGTTACTACGTCTTCACGGACAGCCTTCTCGGCGAGGTGGTGCGCGGGCTCGATTCCGAGACGACGATCCTCGTCGTGTCGGACCACGGGCAGGTGGCGTCGGGGCGGATCCCGTGGTCCGGGACGCACTTCCTCGACGACCCGCCGCCGGGGATCTTCGTCGCCGTGGGCCCCGGAATCCGCCGCGGCGAGACCGTGGCCGGCGCATCCGTCTACGACATCGCGCCGACGATCCTCCGCGCTCTCGGATTCCCCGCGGCCGATGACCAGACGGGGCGCGCGCTCGACGAGATCTTCACGCCGGAATTCGCGGCGGCGGCGCCGCGGCGGACGATCCCGTCGTACGACCGCTACTTCCACTCGTGGAAGATGGCGGCCTTGGCCGCCGAGGGAATCGACGACCTCGACGAGCAGATGCAGGAACGGCTCCGCGCGCTCGGGTACGTGAAGTAGCGCGCGCCCTGGTCGTTGGCCGGTTCGCGCTTCAGTGGGGCGATGGCTCCTCTTCGCCGGATGGCTCGCCGCGCGAGACCGAGTCGGACCGCTGGCGCGGGCATCGCGTCGGCGCGGCTGCGCTGATTCCGGCTGCGAGGACCATCGCCCCGCGCGCGAACCGGCCCATCGCCCCACGCCGCCTTCCTTGACACCCGCGGAAGCGCGCTGATACATTCGCGGCCCGGAGGATCACCGTGTCCGCTCTCTCGCCCGTCCTCGACCGCGTCGAATCCCAGCGCGACCGCTACGTCACCGAACTGCTCGAGTTCCTCCGGATCCCGAGCGTCTCCGCCGACTCGCGCCGCAAGACCGAGGTGGAGCGCTGCGCGCGCTTCGTCGCCGACAAACTCCAGGCGGCGGGGCTCGAGACACGAGTCTTCCCGACGGCCGGGCACCCGATCGTCTACGGCGAGCGGCTCGAGGCGCCCGGCCGCCCGACGGTCCTCGTGTACGGGCACTACGACGTGCAGCCGCCCGACCCACTCCCCCTCTGGAAAAGCGACCCGTTCGACCCGCGCATCGAGGGCGAAAACGTCTTCGCGCGCGGCGCCGCCGACGACAAGGGGCAGGTCTACACGCACGTGAAGGCGGTCGAGGCGTACCACCACGCGGGCGTGCCACTCCCGGTGAACGTCAAGTTCCTGATCGAGGGCGAGGAGGAGATCTCGAGCGTGCACCTCGACGGGTTCCTCCGCGCCGAGCGCGGGCGCCTCGCATGCGATCACGTCGTCATCTCCGACACCGACCAGTTCGCGCCCGGCATCCCCGCGATCACGTACGGCCTGCGCGGCATCTGCTACATGGAAGTCCACGTCATCGGCCCCGCGAAGGACCTCCACTCGGGCTCGTTCGGCGGGACCGTCGCGAACCCGGCCAACGTCCTCGCGGCGCTCCTCGCGTCGATGAAAGATCCGCAGGGCCGCGTGCTCCTCCCCGGCTTCTACGACGACGTGCGGCCGGTCGCGGACTGGGAGCGGGCGATGTGGGCCACGCTCCCCTTCGACGAGAGCGAGTACCTCGCGCTGACCGGATCGCCGTGCCTCGTCGGCGAGGCGGGGCGCACGACGCTCGAGCGCCGCTGGGCGCGCCCCACGCTCGACGTGAACGGGATCTTCGGCGGCTACGAGGGCGAGGGCTCGAAGACGGTCATCCCGTCGTGGGCGGGCGCGAAGGTGAGCATGCGGCTCGTGCCGGACCAGGACCCCGCGAAGACCGCGACGCTCTTCGAGAAGACGCTTGCGGAGCGGTGCCCGTCCGGCGTGCGGCTCCGCGTGATCCACCACAGCGGCGGGAAGCCGGTGATCGTCGCCGCCGACAGCCCGGGAATCCGCGCGAGCCGCCGCGCGATCGCGAAGGGCTTCGGGCGCGAGCCCGTGCTGATCCGAACCGGCGGTTCGATCCCCGTCGTCGGGAGCTTCAAGGAGATCCTCGGGACCGACTCCCTCCTTCTCGGATGGGGACGGCCCGACGACAACTGCCACTCACCAAACGAGAAGTTCAACCTTGGGGACTACCAAAAAGCGATCCGGACGTCCGTCCTCCTCCTCCAGGAGCTCGCCGAAGCGTAACGGGTGGATGCGGGGGGCCGAGGGGATCCTGCCGCGCGCCGCGACGTGCGTCGAGCCCTACCGCTACTGCCCGCGCTGCTCGGCCCTTCTCGAGGAGAGGCTCGTGAAGGCGGGCGAGCCGCTCCGGCTCGCGTGCGCCGCCTGCGGGTTCATCCACTACGCCGAGCCGAAGATCGCCGCCTGCGCGGCCGTCCTCTTCGGCGGCAGGGTGCTCCTCGTGAAGCGCGGGATCGAGCCCTCCGTCGGCAAGTGGGTCATCCCGGGCGGCTTCGTGGAGCGGGGCGAGACCGTCGAGGACGCCGCGATCCGCGAGACGCGCGAGGAGACCGGCCTCGCGGTCCGCCTCGTCTCCCTCCTCAACGTCTACTCGTACGATGGGGTCGGCATCGTGCTCGTGGTCTTCGTGGCGGAACCGACGACGGACACCGCGCCGCGGCCCCTCGACGAGGCGATCGACGTCTCGTATTTCGAGTTCCGCGACATCCCCTGGGACGAGATTGCCTTCTCGAGCACGCACGACGCTCTCCGGGAGATCATCGAGCGCGGGATCCCGGCGCGCGATCCGTTCCACACATCGCCGTGAGCCGCTCCGGACGACCCGACCCGCGCGGCACCGACTCCGGGGCCGCGCCGCGCCTCTTCGAGCACCTCCCCGTGCTCCGCGTCGTTCCGACGCGCGAGATCCACCTCCACGAGGAGTTCGACTCCGAGCGCGTCGAGGCGATCGCCGGCGCGATGCGTCGCGACCGCGTCCTCACCAACCCGCCGATCGTCGCGTCGGTTCCCGGCAGCAAGGCCTTTGCTCTTCTCGACGGCGCGAACCGGGTGATGGCGGCGCGGCGCCTCGGCTTCCCCCACTTCCTCGTCCAGGTCGTCGACTACGGCGACCCGGCGATCGTCCTCTCGAAGTGGGACCACCTCGTCCGCAACTTCTCGGGCGAGGAGTTCTTCGCGGCGCTCGAGGGGATCCCGGGTCTCGAGCGGCGGCCCGCGTCGCTCGCCGACGCGCGCGACACGCTCGCGGCACGCGGCGCGTTCTGCTACGTCCACCACGGGGAGCGCGGGACGGTCGCCCTGAGCCCCGCCTCGCGCACCGACTCCGAGGTGAAACTCCTCCGCGCGATCACGGGGATCTACAAGGACCGCGGGACGATCGTCCGCGTGCTCATGAACGCGAGCCTCCCCGAGGAGATCGACGACGCGGACGCGTTCCTCCTCATGTTCCCGACGTTCACGAAGGACGACATCGTGCGCTGCGCCCTCTCGCGCCACGAGAAACTGCCGACCGGGATCTCGCGCCACGTCATCCCGAACCGCGCGCTCCGCGTGAACCTGCCGCTCTCGCTCCTCCGCTCGGCGAAGAGCGTCGCGGAGAAGAACCGCGCGCTCGAGGCGCACGTCGCCGACCGCGCGCGGCGGAACGCGATCCGCCACTACACCGAGGCGACGTTCATCTACGACGAGTAGAGGACGGGCGGGAGGAGCGGGAGCGCTACCGCGGCTCGGCTTGGGTCGGCGCCGCGAGGGCCGCGGAGAGGCGCGCGAGCCGGTCGACGCGACCCTTGTCGTTCCCCTCGCGGTAGATGTGGACGAGGTTCCTGAGCATCCGCGCGAGGATCTCGCGCGGCGTCGCGGCGATGAAGTACTCGGCGCGCGGCTCCTGACCCGCCGAGATCAGGAAGCGCGCGCACTCGCCGCGCGAGAGGACGCGGCCGCCGTCGAAGGCGTCGATGTAGATGTCCCCCTCGGCGCCGGGGAACCGGACGACGAAGTGCCCCGGAAGGGCGATCCCCTCCATCGCGAGGCCGACCCGCCGCGCCAGGAACAGGTAGACGAGGCAGAGCGTGATCGGGATCCCGGCTCGGCGATCGAGGACCCGGTTCATGTACGAGTTGTCCGGGTCGTAGTAGTTCAGGTTGTTCCCGGTGAAGCCGAGGTCGCCGAAGAGGAAGTCCGAGAAGGCGCGGAGGAAGCCGGCGCCCGTGTGTCGTCCTTCGAGCCGCGTCCGCAACTCCCCCGCCATCTCGTCGAGGAGTCGCGCGTAGTGCGCGCGGTCGAGGTCCGGGTAGCCGATCCGCGCGACAAGGAAGGCGCCCTGCTCGAGCCCCGCGTCGGTGATCGGGCCCCGGGCGAAGGCGGCGATCTCGGTCTCGATTTCGTCGAGCCGGATCTCCTCGAGGATGGAGCGGGCCCGGGTGCCGACGACCCCCTCTTCGCTCTGGGAGGCCCGCTCGAGGTAGGGCTTCGCGTCGGGCCCGATCTCGAGGAACTTCTTGCGCACGAGGCGCGCCACGCGGTGGTTTTCGTCGTCGAGGAGCGAGATAAGCGCCTTGAGCTCGTTGTCGGTCACGACCTTCACGCGTACCCTCCCGACGGGACCGGTCCGGCATCCCGACCCAACAAGGATATCGCGCCTGGCGACCGACCCGCAAGCCGTTCGTGGGCGTGGGAGGGCCGGCCCGCGCCCCGGATCGATGGTGCCCGAAGCCGAAATCACCCGGAGCCGCGCCGTCGCGATGCCCGTGCAATCTCGCCGGACGCGGCGCGAGCGGCGAGGCATTCGGCGAAGGGCATCCGTCGTCCGGGGAAAGCGCGGGCCGGCCTGGTTCGCCGCCCTCGCGCTTGCCCGTCGAAGGGCGCTCGAATAAGATCGCGGGACGCGTCGGGCGACCCGGCGCGCCGCCAACGAGGTGAGAATGAGCCTGAAACCCTGGGAAACGGTGGCGTCGGGCTCCGTCGACCCGTTCCGCATCTTCACCGTTCTCCGCGAGACGGCCCGCTCGCCCCTCACCGGGCGCACGCACGAGTTCGTCATCCTGGACGCGCCCGACTGGATCCAGGTCCTCCCGATCACGCCGGATGGCGGCGTGGTGTTCGTGAGACAGTATCGCCACGGCACGCGGGACGTGACGCTCGAGATCCCGGGCGGCATGGTGCACCGTGGCGAGACGCCGGAGCGCGCGGCGACGCGCGAGCTCCTCGAGGAGACCGGCTACGCGGGACGCGAAACCCGCCTCCTCGCGAGCATGCACCCGAACCCGGCGATCCAGCGCAACCGCTGCCACGTCGCCGTCGCTCTCGACGCGCGGCCGGTGGCGCCGCCGAGGCCGGATCCCGGCGAGGAGATCGCGGCGGAGGTCCTCCCGCTCGCCGACGTGCCGGGCCTCATCGCGTCCGGGCGCCTCTCGCACGCCCTCGTCATCGCCGCGTTCTCGTTCCTCTGGCTCGACGCGGAGGTCTCCGAGCGGTGGAGGGACGCGCGGCCGTGACGCGCTGCCGGCGCGCGCGGCGGCGTCTCGTGCCGGTCGCGGTCGGGCTCGCGCTCTCCTTCGCGGCGCGACCTGCCGCGGGGGCGGGCGCGCCGAGCGAGGCGACGAGCCCGCCCGCCGCGCCGCCCGCCGCGCACGCGCCCCTGCCGGGCTGGCCGCGCTGGATCGAGAGCGCCGACGGGCGCGCCACCCAGCAGACGTCCGGCCTCGCGTTCGTCGGACGGCGCGACGACGGGAGCGCCGTGTTCCTCGCCGCCGACGACGAGGGCGCGCTCTGGCGGCTCACGGTCGGCGAGCCCGATGGGACGATCCGCCTCGACCCGATCCCGTTCACCGGCGCCGCAGGGGAATCGCTCGCTCGCTTCCCCAAGAAGGACCTCGAGGGGATCGCGTATTGCCCGACGACGATGCGGGTCCTCGTCTCGATCGAGGGGAATGCGCCGCGCGACGGCGCGCCACGCGATCGCGTCCCGGGCGACGGCCGGCGCGCGCGTGACGAGAGCGCCGAGCGCGACGATTTCCGGGAGTGGCTCGGCGTCTTCGTCGCGATCCTCGACCGGTCCGACCCGCTCGACGCGTCGCGTGTCATCGGCCTCGAGCGGCTCCCGCTCGCCCATTGGGCCGAGGCAAGCCGGCCCGCCACGAAGAACCGCGGCTTCGAGGGGATCGCCGTCCGTGAGGACACGCTCCTCCTCGGGCTCGAGGGCCTCCTCGTCGGAGAGGATGGCTTCGCCGACTCGACGATGATCGATGTGTTCGACCTCGGCGCGAGGACATTCCGCGCGTTCTCGACGAGGCCGCTCGGGCTCGTCAGCGTGACGGGGCTCGACGTCGGCCGCGCTGGGCGCTGGTACGGCATCGACCGGAACCAGGCGACGCTCTTCTCGTTCCGGATCGGCGAGAGCGGGATCGCCGACTTCCAGTCCGTTCCGCTCGCCCTGCTGGGCGTGCGCGGCGTCCCCTACAGTCTCCCCTGCGCCGAGTCGATCGCCCTCGACGACTCCGGCGCGATCTGGATCGCGATCGACCCGTGGATCTACGAGCCCACGACGCGCGCCGGACTCACCGCCCACGACGTGAAGAACTACGCGGCGAAGGTCCCGATGCTCTACAAGTTCGAGGACCCGTTCCGCGAGGGTCCCATCGACTGACCCGACGGGCGGCTTTTTCGTCGACGGTCGCGGGTCCTCGCCCCACAATCGAACGCGCCATGAGGCCCGTCGGACGATTCACGGGGCGATTCCTCGTCATCGCCATCGCGGTCGCGCTCGCCTACCGCGTGCTCCTCCTCGCGACGATCTCCTCGCGCGCCCACTGCGACGAGGCGGTCGTCGGGGTGATGGCGCGGCACATCCTCGAGCGCGGCGAGCGCCCCCGCTTCTTCTACGGACAGAGTTACGGGGGCGGCGGCGCGCTCGAGGCCTACGCGGCCGCGGCGCTCTTCGCCGTGTTCGGGGAGAGCGCGGCGCTCCTCAAGGCGACGCCTCTCCTCTTCTCGCTCGCCGCGATCGTGCCGACCTACGCTCTCGCGGGCGCGATCGCGGGGCGCCTCGGCGCCCGCCTCGCCGTCCTCTTCCTCCTCCTCGCGCCGCCGACCCTCGAGTGGAGCGTCGCCGCCCGAGGGGGCTACGCGGAGACGATCTTCTTCTCCGTGTTCCTGCCGTGGCTGGCGCTTCCGGCCCTGCGCGGCGGACGGGACCGAGGGATGGCGCCCGCGCGTTGGTTCGCGCTCGGCGCGGCCGGCGGGTTCGCCCTGTACGTCTTCGGGCTCATCGCGCCGACACTCGTCACCCTCGCGATCCTGCTCGCGCCGTCACGGCCTCCGGTCCGACGCGCGCTCCTCCCCCTGGCCGTGGGCTTCCTGGTCGGCGCCGCGGTCATCGTCCACGAAAACCTCGTCCACGGCTTCGTCAACGTCCGCCATCTCGTCACGCCGGGCGGCGCGGAGAGCGTGGGCGCGCGCATCGCGACGTTCGGCGCGCGCCTGATCGCCCTCGCGACGCACGACCTCCCCGCGTTCTTCACGCCGTGGATCGACGACTTCGTCCCGCGGATCCCGATCGAGGCGTGGACGCTCTTCGGGGCGACGGTCGCGCTGAGCGCCGTGCAGGTCGTCGCCACGCGCCGCGCGTGGCGGGCGTGGGCGCGCAGCGCGCAGGTCGACGCCCCGGAACCGGCGCTCGTCCTCCTTCCCACGCTCCACTGCACCGTCTACTTCGTCCTCTACGCCGGGTCGCGGTTCGGAGGCCTCACGCCGCGTTACCTCCTCGCTCTCTATCCGATGCTCGCGATCCTCGCCGCGGCGGGAGCGGCGCGGCTCATCCGCCGTGGAGAGGCCGCCGCCGATCGCCCGCTCCCCGTCCCGGCGACCGGCGCCGCTCCGCGGGCGGCAACGCGCCGGCCGCGCCAACTCCTGGGAGCCGCGCTCGCCGGCCTTCTCGTCCTCGTCGGTCTGGCCGTCGCCGCCACGCTCCCGCGCCCGAGCGAGATCCGCGAGTACGGCGTCGTCTCGCGTGGGGCCTCCGTCCCGCTCCTCCTCGAGCATCTCCGCCGCGAGAGGATCGACCTCGTCTTCGCCACGCCCCCGATCAAGTGGAAGGTCCTCTGGGAGGGACGCGAGAGCGTGCTCGCCGCGACCTACTTCTTCGCGCAGGAGGACTGGTGGCGCTTCTCGGAGTACGAGCGGACGGCCGTCGATCGGGCCGTCTTCCAGGGTCATCCCGCGGCGTTCGTCGTCCATAAGGAGTTCGCCTTCGAACGGAGTTGGGGATCGAGCGACGTCCGGTCGCTGCTCGACTCGCGCGAGTCCTTCGAGGGCGCCCTCGCCGCGCGCGGCGTCGCGTTCCGCCGCGCCGAAGTCGGGGACTACGCGGTCTACTGGGACATGTCGAAAAACGTCCCCCGGCTCTTGATGGGTCGTGAGCACTACGTCAAGGGCAGGTACTTCGTGGCGAACGACCGTCCCTCGGAGGCGATCGCGGAGCTCGAGTGGGCGCGGGCCCTCGACCCGGAGGACCCCGCCATCGAGACGCTCCTCGCCGAGGCGCGGGAACGACTGGGCAGGAGGGGACCGGAGGGGGCGGGCGCCCGATGACGGCGGCGCCGCCTGGGCGGATCGAGGCTAGCCCGTGACCGTGGCCGCGCCGCCCGGGCGCGCGAGGCCGGCGTAGAGCTCTTCGAGCCGCGCCGCGAGCGAGGCCCGCCGAAACCGCGCCGCGAGGCGCGCCCCGCCGCGCCGGCCGCGCGCGAGCGTCTCCACCAGAGCCCCCTGGAACGCGGGCACGGCGCCCCGCGCGACGTAGGTCGCCTCCTCGCCGAGGAGGGCGCGCGCGTCGTCGGTCGCGAAGGCGAGGATCGGGACGCCGGACGCGACCGCGAGGAGCGCGTGCGCCTCGATGACCGTGGGATCCGCGAGCGCGAAGAGGAGGCCGCGCGCCTCGGCGTAGAGGCGGGCCACCGCAGGAAGCGGGGGGAGGCCGCCGAACGTCACGTGCGGAACCATCCGGTGCGCGGAGACCGCCTTCATGAACGTGGCGCCGATCGGCTCTCCGAGGATCACGAGGTGGAGCGACGGCCGCGCGGCGAGCGCGGCGTCGAGAGCGGGGAGAATCTCGTTCGGGTCCCCCTCGTCGAGGGGCGCGAAGGCGAGAAGGAGCTCCCTGTCCGCCGGGAGGCGGAAGAGAACGGGAGGCGCGGGGGGAAGGTCGTTCGCGTCGAGCGAGCCGGCCAGGTGCGCGACCGTCCCGGGCCGACCGCCCGATTCGAGACGGCGCGCGAGCGACGCGACCGGCGTCACGATGCGGTCCGCGAGCGCGATCCCGCCGTCGTCGCGGTGCCCCTCCGCCGCGCCGCTCGAGACGTCCCCCACGAGGGGAACGCCGAGCTCGCGCGCGATCCGGTGCGCGGCGCGGATCGCGGCGAGCCCGTGCGCGTGCAGGCACGAGGGGGGCCGCTCCGCCGCCGCCGCGAGGACGTCCCGCCGCAGGCTCTGGGCGCCGAAGAGACCCAACGGTCCTCTTCCCGAGATCGTGACGGTCTCGACGGACGCGATCGGCGCGAGCGGTTCGGTGACGAAGAGGAGCGGCTGGTGCCCCGCGAGGGCGAGTGCGAGGAGCTCCTCGCGGATCCGGTGAACGTCCGCGCTCCCCGGGGTGAGCGTCCCGAGGGCGAGATGGTAGGGAACGCGCCGCGTCAAGGGCGCGGTCCGAGGGACGTGGACCGAAGGAGGACGAGAAGGACGACGACGCCGACGAGGATCAGGAGAAGGACGAGCGCCCGTCTCCGGGACAGGCTGGCGCGCGGGGCGCCCGCGGGCTGCGGACGCGTCGCATCGCGAAGGAGCGGGCGCCCACCCGCGCTCGTGTCGGGCGCCTCGCCCCCCGCGGACCCCGCCGTCGATCGCTTGAGCCCGCCCGCCCAGAATTGGAACCGCGCGACACCGAGCGTGATGATGTCGCCGTCTTGAAGCGGACCGCCCGGGAACTCGTGCCGATTGACGAGCACGAGGGCGCCGGGCGCCGGATCGAGCCGGTAGCCGTCTCCCTCGCGCCGCAAGGTCGCGTGCCGCGCGTGAACCCCTTCGGCCGCGACCGGAATCGTGGGTGTGGATCCGTGCCCCGGATGCCCGAGCTCGATGACGTCCCCTTTGAGGACGAACTCGCGGCGTCCCTCGACGCCGCGCAGAACGAGAAGCCGGAATTCATCCGCGCCGCTCATGCGAGCACCCTCGGGCGGGCCGCACCGCGCGGTCCCGCGATGCCGCGATCCTAGCGCGCGCCCCGGAGGATCACAACCCTTCCCGGCGGGTCGGCGAGACCTTCTTCGCTCACGGACGCGCGCCGCAATCGTTGCAAACGCCGTCCCGCCTGACTAAGGTGAATCCATGCGCGCGGCCGCGGCGATCCTCTTCCTCGTCCTTCCTCTCGCCTGCGGCTGCTCCGACCAGCCCCCCGAGGGGCCGAACCCTTCCGACAGGACGCTCTGGACGGTGAGAGCGGCCGGGGGCGGCGACTTCCAGGACATTCAGGACGCCGTCAACGTCTCGACGAGCGGCGACACGATCCTCGTCGGCCCCGGGCACTACTCGACGGTCCACGAAGGGGTCGTCGGCGGCGTTCCGCGCATCGCGGTCTTCATCGTTCTCTTCCGTTCGATCACGATCATCGCCGAGGCGGGGCCCGACTCCACGATCGTCGGGGGCGTGAGCACCACCGACTACGCGATCGCCTGCGGGAACGCGGGGAGCACGTCGATCTCCGGGTTCGAGATCCGCGGAGGTGGAAACGGCGGGGTCCTGCTCCACCGGACGAACGCCCGGTTCACGGGGAATCGCGTGACGGGAGCGACGACCGCGCTGCGATGCGAGCGAGGCACGGCGGTCGTCGATTCGAACGTCATCACCGGCAACCGGGAGGGGATCATCGCCGCGGGCACGGCTCTGTCGACGAACGGGAATCGGATCGAAGGGAGCGAGCTCAAGGCGATCTCGTGCACGCTGGGAGCGCAGGCCGTCCTGGTCGGCGACGCGCTCATCGGGAGCGGCGTCGCGAACCTCTCCGTCTCGGAATCGGACGCGAGCGCGACGCGACTCCTCATCGCCGGCGGGCTGGGCCTCGGCGTCGATCTCTTCTCTTCGCGGCTCACGATCGTCGAGAGCACCGTGGTCGACAACAGGGGGTTCGGGTTCGCGCTGACCGGCGGCTCGACGCTCGAGGCGGACCGCGTGATCGTGGCCCTCTCGGGCGGATGCGCGACGCAACTCACCGATGGGACGGCGACGTTCACATGCAGCGACGTGTGGGCGAACGGGCTCATCACCGGCGCGCCGTGCACGACGCCAACGGGTGATGGAAACTTCGCGCAGGACCCCGCGTTCTGCGACTCCGCCGCGGGAGACTACACGCTCAGCGAGTCCTCGCCGTGCGCGCCGGGCAACTCGGGCGGGTGCGGGCTGATCGGCGCGTTCAGCGTCGTCTGCCCGTAGAGCGGCGCGCGGCGCCCGCGCCGCGCGGCCCGCGCGCCCCCCCGGCGCGACCGCCGCGCCGGAAGCGCCCGATCCCGAGCACGCGGCCGATGTTCGCGCGCGGGTCCACGACCGGCCGGATCCGCGGCCCCGCCGCGGTGAGGAGCGTCGCGACCCCCGGGCCGTGCCCCGAGAGATGGCTGTCCGAGTGGACGACGATGCCGATCGTCACCGCCCCGCTTCGATAATGCCTTCCGTAGACGTTGTCGGAGTCGAGGAGCGCGACGAAGTCGCCGAGCCGGATCGCGTCGAGCCCGTGCCGCGCGACGAGCCGCTTGTCCGCCGTCGTGATGTCGTAGTCGCCGGTCGCAGGATCCGCGAACCCGAGCCCGGAGCCCATGAGCGCGCCGGGGACGAGCGTCGTCACGGGCACCGAGAGCGTGCCGTCGCGGCCCGCGCGGATCCCCCACCGATCGAGGAGTCGGGGGTCGAGGTTGTAGCAATGGATCTCCGGGTGCTCGAGGAGCCGGAGCCCTTGCCCGAACCCGCGGACCAGGATCCGATCGTCGAGCGTCATCCTCTCGAGGGACGCGTCGGAAAAGTCGACCATCACGTGCTCGACGCCCCCGTGGTGGCCGGTGACCACGCCGCGCGCGCCCTTCGCGTCGCCGGAGATCACGACCGCCTCGTTCCCGCAGCACGCGAGGAAGTTGAACGCCATGTTCGCCTTCTCGCCGCGCTTCGCCTCGTCGACGACGACCGAGACGGCCGGCTCGAGGTGGTCGCCGGCCCAGCCGAACGCCGGGTCGCCCACCTTCACGTTGTACGTGATGCCGCCGACGCCCGGGACCGCGTGGAGCCCGCCCTCGGGGTCGTGCTCGAACGGGTTCCAGCGGAGCGCGGGGGCGACCTTCCCCTGGACCGCGATCCGCGCGAGGTGATCGACGTTCGTGCGCAGCATCGAGGCGCGTGAACGGCCGGCCTAAAGAAGGCCCTTGAGCGCGGCGAGGACGGCTTCGTAATCGGGCTGCGCGCCGAACTCCTTCACGTACTCCACGTGACGCAGCGTCCCGCGTCCGTCGAGGACGAATACCGAGCGGGCGTCGAGGCCCATTTCCTTGATGAACGTCCCGTAGGCCCGGCCGAAGTTCCCGTCCATGTGGTCCGAGAGCGTGGTGACGTTCGTCACGCCCTCCGCGCCGCACCAGCGCTTCGCCGCGTACGGGAGATCGCGACTGATCGCGTAGAAGGCCACCTTGTCGCCGAGCCGGCCGGCCTCCTCGCTGAATCGCTTCGTCTGCAGAGTGCAGACGGACGTTTCGAGCGACGGGACGATCGAGAAGACGCGGACGCGGCTCCCCGTCGAAGCGAGCGTGACCGGCGCCCACGTCTGGTCGGTCAGCGTGAAGTCGGGCGCCCGATCGCCGATCCTCAACTCGGGGCCGATCAGGGTGAGCGGTTTGCCTCTCAAGATGATCGCGTTCGGGCGTTCCGTCGCCGTCTGCATCGCGAAGTCCCTCCTTCGGCGTTCGGTTGATGAGTGCGCGGGCTGCTGGCGATCCGGGAAGGCGCCCCTCGGGGGCGGTCCGGGGACACCGGCCCCTCAAACTAACAGATCCCGCGCCACACGGTCCAGTTCGCCGTTCCGCGGAGGGCGAATGCGCGGTCCCGTGTAGCCTGTGATATCATCGATGTGTTTGGGGCCGCCGAGGCCCCGCCTCCCGCGAAAGGGGCTCCTCGTTGGACGGGAAGACAATCGCGTTTCTACTTGGGTCCTCGGCCGTCCTTCTCGCGGACTCCACCGCGGCGATCGCCTTCGTCGCCGGGCCCGAGCACGAGCTCGAGACGCGGGGTCCGTACGACTGGACCGCTCCGCTCTCGGTCGAGCTCGAGAGCGGGCGGGATGGCGACGCCGCGCTCGACGCCTTCCAAGTCCGCTACGGTGGCAATTGGCGCATGCTCCGCAACCTCACGACCGGCACCGCCGCCGCTGTGTACGGCAGCGGGATCGCGCTCGCGCCCGACGGAGACGTCGCGGATGCCGCCGAGGCCGAGGCCCTCGCGCGCGCCTTTATCGACGCGAACTCGCCTCTCGTCGGCGTGTCGAGCGCACAACTCGTTCTCGGCGAGGCGGCTCTAGGGCTCGACAAGTGGGGCGTGAGTTTCTTCCAGGCGCGAGCCGGCATCCGGATCGAGCGATCGAAGGTCACGTTGATCATGCAACGGAGCGGTCGTCTCTATGCCTTCATGAGCGACACGTACCCCGTCATCACCGCCCCCCTCGTTCCGACGGTCGCGCGCGAGACCGCCATCGCCACCGCGAAGTCCGCGCTTGGCTTTCAGGCCGCTCGCGACACCGAGGAGGGCGTTGTGATGGCGCTCGTCCCTCTCCTCGAGGACGGCGAACCGGTCGTTCATCTCGCCTACAAGGTCGATCTCAAAACCACCGCGCCGTTCGGACACTGGTCCACGTACGTCGACGCGTCGACGGGAATCGTCCTTTGGAGGATGAATGACTACGAGAACTTCGCGGCGCCGACACCGGTCGCACTCGCCCCAACGATCACCGGAACCGTGAGCGGCGAGTTCCCCGAGTTCAACCGCTGTGACGGGCTCGTCATCGGCCCGTTCCGCAACCAGCGCGTGAAGGAGGTCGGCGTGGCGAACTCGACTCCCTCCGATACCCTCACGGGGGCCTTCGCCTTGACCGTCGCCGACACCCTGCCCCGGAACATCGATTTTCTGCTCGAGGGACGGAACCCGGTGAACTTCGCGCGTGTCTTCAACGTCAACGGGCCGCAGGCCGCCGACACGGTCCTCGCATCGCCCGGCATTCCCGTCGCCTTCACGTGGGACGGCACGAACTCGCGCCTCGACGAGCGCTCCTCGTGGGTGCACGGGAATCGCGTCCACGACTTCATCAAGGGCATCGACCCGACGTTCACTGGAATGGACTACCAGGTCATCTTCGAGGTCAACAACCTCTCAGGACAGGGGTTCTGCCCCGGGAACGCGTGGTGGGATGGGACGAACGCTCACTTCTGCGCCGCGTCCGGCAATTTCGCCAACACCGGCGAGATGGCGGACGTCGTCTACCACGAGTACGGGCACGGAGTGAGCCAGCAGGTGTACGGCGGCTTCGGCTACAGCGGCGCGATGAGCGAGGGGAATGCCGACATCCTCGCGAACTTGATCAACGAGGACCCAGTCATCGGTGACGGGTATTTCGCCAGCACCTGCGGGGTCGGGATCCGGAACTCGAACAACTCTCTGGTCCTGGCGGACACGACGACCGTTTCGCAGGCCCACGACCGGGGCCAGATCATCGCCGGCTTCTGGTGGCAACTCCGCGGACGGCTCATCGAGACACACAGCCGAATCGGGAAGAGTCTCTCGCCGAACAACGACGGGAAGCTCCTCACGAACGAGCTGTGGCACTGGTGCCGGCGTCTCACCAAACCGGGCAACGAGATTCAGATGATGATCGGCACGTTCGTCGTGGATGATGACGACGGGAACCTCGACAACGGCACCCCGAACTACGCCGACATCTGCGAGGCCGCGACGCAGAAGGGCTTCACGTGCCCGTCGATCACGCAGGGGGTCACAATCGCGCACGAGGCGTTGCCGTCCACGATGGACCCGTATAGTGCGCGCCCCGTGTCGGCGACGGTGACGTCGTCCTCCGCGGGGATCAACCCGAACACCGTGGTCCTCAAGTACCGGGTCGATGGCGCGAGCTTCACCTCGCTCAGTATGACGAACGGCGGAGGGGGCCTCTTCACCTCCTCAATCCCAGCCCAGCCCATTCCCTCGCTCGTCGAGTACCTCATCACCGCGTCCGATAGCGCCGGAAACGCCGGGTACTCACCCGCGGCCGCCCAAGACGCGACTCCCGACACGTCCGATGTCGCGACGCCACCCACGTTCCCCGTCTACCACGTCTACGATGTCTGCAGGATTTACGACAACTGTGAGGCGGTTGGCGACTGGGTCCCGCACGCGGCCGGAAGCACGGCCAGCGGTGGGATCTGGGAGAACGGCGCGCCCAATTCAAACCAATCTCAACCCGGTTATGACATGACCCCGGGGCCAGGAACTCGATGCTTCGTCACGGGAGCCGCCACGGGAAACGTCAACAACGGCGTCACGATCCTCCTCTCCCCCGTCTGGGACCTCACCGGCTACGACAGCGTGGTCGTGAAGCTCCGCAGGTGGTTCGTGAACGACCTCGACGGGTCCGTGGACCACTTCCGTGAGGATGACTTCCTCATCGACGCGTCGAACGACAGCGGCCAGACCTGGACGAACCTCGAGACGACGAACGAGGGACTCGATTCCTGGCAGGAGCGCCAGTTCAACATCTCGGACGTGTTCGGCGCGCTCGGCAATGTCCGCTTCCGGTTCACCGCGCAGGACACCGGGGCGACGACGAAGGTCGAGGCGCTCGTGGACGAGGTGCGCATCATCGTCAGGGGACCCATCGTCGTATCGGTTGGCGGCCCGGATGCGGCGATCGGCGGCTCAGTTCCGACACGATTCGCGCTCCACGCCAACGAACCGAATCCATTCAATCCGGTCACCCTGATCCGCTACGACCTCCCGAAGGCGACCGGCGTGGAGATCACCGTCTACAACACGGCCGGTCAGAAAGTGCGCGCGCTCGCCGCTGGGCGGCGCCCCGCCGGGAGCCACTCGATCGCGTGGGACGGGCGAGACGGTCGCGGCGAAGCCGTGGCATCCGGAGTCTATCTCTACCGCCTCGAGACGCCCGAGTACGGCGAAACCCGGAAAATGCTCCTCGTAAAGTAATCCGATTCCCCCGTCGTCACTCGAGGCCACCTCGCCTCCAGGCGAGGCGGCCGATTCTTGTCCCACCACTCTGCGGCGGGCCACCCGATCCCGCCTCTCCCAGATCATCAACGAGCCCGCGCCCATTGTGGGTCGGCGGTCCGCGTGCGTATAGTGGCGAAAATCCGAAGCCCCTGGGGACATCTGTGGAGCGCACACGTCATGCCGCGGACACTCATCACACTCCTCCTCGTTACTTCCCTACTCGGAGCATCGGGTCGAACGGCTTCGGCGTTCCTCCCGTCCACGGACGAGGAGGCCGAGATCCCGGGGCCCTATCAGTGGACGCCTCCCCGATCGCCCGAGATCCGGAGCGGCGAGGGGATGGAGCCGGCCCTCGACGCCTTCCAGGCCCGGTACGGCGGCGACTGGCGCATGACTCGGAGCCTCGTCAGCAACCCGGCGTTCGAGATCTACGGGACCGGCATCCCGCTCGCGCCGGATGGTGAGGTCGCGGACGCCGCCGAGGCGGCGGCGCTCGCACGCGCGTTCATCGACGAACACGTCGAACTCTTCGGAGTTGCGAGCGCGAGCCTCGCGCTCGCGGAGGCGGCCTTCGGGCTCGGCAAGTGGGGCGTCACCTTCCACCAGGTCCTCGAGGGGATCCGCGTCGAGAGATCGAAGGTGACCCTCCTCTTGAACGGGAACGGGCGCCTCTACGCGTTCATGGCCGAGACGTACCCCGAAGCGACCGTCCCCACCGTCCTCGCCGTCTCCCGGGAGTCCGCCGTGGCGACCGCGAAGTCCGCCCTCGGTTTCCACGCCGTTCGTGACGCGGAGCGAGACGTCGCCATGGCCCTCGTCCCCATCCTCGAAGAGAGCCGCGCCGTCGTTCGCCTGGCCTACAAGATCGACCTCGCGACCGCCACGCCGTTCGGCCTCTGGTCGACGTACGTGGACGCGATATCAGGCGACGTGCTCTGGCGCGAGAACAACTACGAGACCTTCGTCGCGAACTCCCCACTGCACCTCAGCCCGACGATCACCGGGAGCGTGACGGGCGAGTTCCCGCAGTTCAATCCGTGCGACGGCATTCAGGTGGGCCCGTTCCGGAACCAGCGCGCGCGTGAGGTCGTCGGCGGCAGCGCCGTCGCGACCGACACGCTGGCGGGCGCCTTCGCGCTCACCGTCGCGGATACGGCGCCCGAGAACGTCGCATTCGAACTGATCGGGATGACGCCCCAGGACTTCGCGCGCGTGATCAACATGAACGGCCCCGAGGCCGCCGATACCGTCCTCGCCACGCCCGGCGTCCCCGTCGATTTCGTCTGGGACGACACGAACGCACGCCTCGACGAGCGCTCCGCGTGGGTGCACGGGAACCGCGCGCACGATTTCATCAAGGGATTGGACCCGACCTTCACGGGGATGGATTACGAGGTCCTCTTCATCGTGAACAACACGCCCGGCCAGGCGAACTGCCCAGGCAACGCGATCTGGGACGGGACGAACGCGCACTTCTGCGCGGCGTCGGGGTCCGACAACAACACGGGCGAGATCGCGGACGTCGTCTATCACGAGTACGGCCACGGCGTCGGCCAGAAAGCCTACGCCGGCAACTTCTTCACCAACGCGATGAGCGAGGGAAACGCCGACGTCTTCGCGAACTTCATCAACGAAGACCCGGTGATCGGGGACGGGTACTTCACCGGAAACTGCGGAGTCGGGATCCGGAACTCGAACAACGCGTACACGATCCAGGACACGACGATCATCCCCGGCTCCCACTTGCGGGGGCAGATCATCGCGGGCTTCTGGTGGGGCGTGCGGGGGCGGCTCATCGAGAGCCACGACGAGATCTTGAAGAGCGCGTCGCCGAACAACGCCGGGAAGTCGCTCGCCCACGAACTGTGGCACTGGTGCCGCCGCCTCGCGAAGCCGCGCGACGAGACCGGGATGGTCTCGAGCACATTCTTCATCGACGACGACGACGCGAACATCCTGAACGGGACGCCGAACCGCGATGATCTCTGCGCCATCGCGATGCAGAAGGGCTTCACGTGTCCGTCGATCACCGAAGGCGTCTCGATCAACCACGTGCCGCTCGCCTCGACGACCGACACGACCTCGGCGCGCGAGGTGGTCGTGACGCCCCAGATCATCGCGGGGACCCTCAACCCGAACTCGGTCGCTCTCAGGTACCGCGTGAACGGCGGCTCTTTCGTCGAGGTCGCGATGACGCCGGGCGGCGGCGGGACGTTCGGCGCCTTCATCCCGGCGCAGCCGCAGCCGTCCGTGGTGGACTATTACATCACCGCGCAGGACGCCTTCGGGTTCGTGCGCTTCTACTCGCCGACCGCGGCCCAGGACGCCACGCCGGACACGTCGGATCTCGCGGTCCCCCCGATGTACCCGGCCTTTCACACGTACGACGTGTGCCTCGTCTACGATCCGTGCGAGAGCGTCGGGGAGTGGGTCGCGCACGCGGCGGGGAGCACGGCGATGGGCGGGTCGTGGGAAAACGGGGTCGCCGTGGCGAACACGTCGCAGCCGCTCTACGACATGACGCCGGCCCCGGGGACCCGGTGCTTCGTCACGGGGGCGTCGAACGGGAACGTCGACGGCGGGACGACGATCCTCCTCTCGCCCGTGTGGGACCTGACCGCGAGGGACAGCGTGGTCGTGAAGTTCCGCCGCTGGTTCGTCAACGACCAAGCTGGCAACGGGAACCACTACCGGGAGGACGAGTTCACGATCGATACGTCGAACGACAGCGGCGCGACGTGGACGAACCTCGAGACGACAAACGAGGGAGTCGACTCGTGGCAGGAGCGCGCGTTCGATCTCTCGACGCTCTTCGGCCAGACGGGCCACGTCCAACTTCGCTTCACCGCGCGAGACACCGGGCAGGTCTCCGTCGTCGAGGCGCTCGTCGACGAGGTGAGGATCACGGGGCGGCCACAGGACCCGGTCGACGTCCCCGCCGTGGACGGGGTGCTGGCCGGCGCCGTGCCGGCCCGCTTCGCGCTCCACGCCAACGAGCCGAACCCGTTCAACCCGGCGACGGTCATCCGCTTCGACCTCCCCCGCGCGACGACCATGGCGCTCACGATCTACAACACGAGCGGTCAGAGAATCAGGACGCTCGCGAGCGGCCGGCGGCCCCCCGGACGATACTCGGCGGTCTGGAACGGGCTCGACGAGCGCGGGCAGGCCGTCTCCTCCGGTGTGTACCTGTACCGCCTCGAGACGCCCGAGTTCGACGAGACGCGGAAAGCGCTCCTCGTGAAGTGACCGCGCCGGTTCGGCGTCGAGCGGTCCCCTCCGCCCGACACGGACGTTCGGCTGGACCGCGGACCCGAGAGCCTGTATCCTGGCGTCGTCTCTGGGCGGCGCCGGCCGCCCCACTCGCCGTCCCGAGGAGCGCGATGCCCTGCCACGAGATCAGCGAAGTCATCACCGTGGTCCTCGACGAGAACGAGCGCCTTCGCTATTTCCTCTTCGAGAAGATCACGTGCGGGAAGATCGTGCCCCTCTCCGGTACGCTCAACGACCTTTGCCGTGGGATGGACCTCGACGCGATCGACACCCTCGATCTCGACGCCGTCGTCCGGTCGCTCGGGGTCCCGGACGAGGAGACGTACTTCCTCCTCGAGAAGGAGCTCGACGCCCTGCAGAGCGCCGTCGCGAACTACCGCGGCGCCGAGCGGGGGTTCGATCCCGCGCGCTACAAGATCGAGAGCGTGGAGCACGGTCCCGACTCCGTGACGATCAAGCAGATCGTCGTCGCTCCGAAGCCGGAGGCCGCCATCCCGTCCTGTCGCGTCATCTACAAGCCGGCCCGCCCGAAGGCGTGACCCCCTAGAATGGCGATCGGAACGAATCGCCCGGCGGGGCCTCTGTCGCGGATGGCGGCCGGCCTCATCGGCTCGGAGATCCTCAAGATCGCCGGCGAGATCCGCGCGAAGGTCGCGCGCGGCGAGAAGGTCTACAACCTCACGGTCGGCGACTTCCGCCCCGATCTGTTCCCGATCCCCGAGGTCCTGCGCGACGGAGTGATCGACGCGCTCCGCGCCGGCGAGACGAACTACCCGCCGTCGGACGGGATGCCGCAGCTGCGCTCCGCCATCGCGGCGTTCTACGTGGAGCGGCTCGGCCTCGAGTACCCGGTCTCGTGCGTGGTCGTGGCGGGGGGAGTCCGCCCGGCGATCTACGCGGCGTACCGCACGCTGCTCGATCCCGGCGACACGCTCCTCTATCCGGTCCCATCCTGGAACAACAACCACTACGCGTGGCTCGTGGGGGCGCGGCCCGAGGCGGTCGCCGCCGGCCCGGAGTCCGACTTCCTCCCCACGGCGAGGGACCTCGCGCCGCGGCTCGCGCGCGCGCGCGTCCTCCTCCTCAACACGCCGCTCAACCCGGCCGGGACGCTCTACGACGAGGCCGAGCTCGAACGGATCGTCCGTCTCATCCTCGACGAGAACGGCGCGCGCTCCACCCGCGGCGAGCCGCCGCTTATGCTCCTTTACGATCAGGTCTACTGGATGCTCACGCTCGGGTCCGCGCGGCACGCGACGCCCGTCGCGATCGACGCGCGAATGCGCGAGTACACCGTCTTCGTCGACGGCGTCTCGAAGGCGTTCGCGGCGACCGGGCTGCGAGTCGGGTGGTGCGTGGGACCCGAAAGCGTGATCGCCCCCTTCTCGGCGCTCCTCGGGCACGTCGGGGCGTGGGCGCCGCGCGCGGAGCAGCTCGCGGTCGCGCGGCTCTTGCGCGACGGCGGCGCGATCGACGCCTTCCGCCGAACGATGCTCGCCGGACTCGAATCGCGGCTCACGCGACTCCACGAGGGTCTCAGCCGAATGCGCGCCGACGGCTACCCGGTCGAGAGCATCGCCCCGCAAGCCGCGATCTATCTCTCCGCGCGGTTCGATCTGATCGGGAAGACGGCGCGCGGCGCGCGGCTCGCGACGAACGAGGCGATCCGCTCCTTCCTCCTCGAGGAGGCGGCCGTCGCGGCCGTCCCGTTCCAGGCGTTCGGGCTCGACGAGGAGACCGGCTGGTTCCGTCTGAGCGTCGGCGCGCTCCCGCTCGAGGAGATCGACGGGCTCTTCGTCGCGCTGCGGCGCGCGCTGGATGGGGTCGGTTCGTAGGCCTCCGGTCCCCTCCGGGCCCCGTCGCTCCCCCTCCGACCCTTCTTCCACCGCCTCATACCCCTCCGTTGACAGGCAGCGCTCGGTCCTCTACACTCCGCCCGTCGTGGCCGGATAGGAAACCGGCGCCGTACACCTCGTCCGGTTCCTCCCCGACCCTCCCCCATGTGCGTCGTCGCCCACTCGGCGACGTGGGAAGGAGGTTGGTCATGGTTGCGCGGATCGCGAAGGCGCTCCCTCTCATTGCATTCGGTCTCGCTGGTCCCGGCGGCCTCGCGCTGGCGGAAGCATCGACGGCCTACCTCGTGAGGGACATCAATCCGGCCGGCTCATCGGGTCCCAGCTGGCTCGAGAACGTTGGCGGCGCGCTCTTCTTCCAAGCCCAAGACGGTGCGAGCGGCGCCGAGCCCTGGAAGAGCGATGGAACGGAGGCTGGGACCGTCCTCATCAAGGACATCCGCATCGGGTCCCAGGGCTCGTATCCGAGCGCGTTCACGGGAGCGTATGGAGCGATCTATTTCGCGGCCAACAACGGATCGATCGGGGGCGAGCTCTGGAGGAGCGACGGCACGGACGCCGGCACGGTGCTCCTCAAGGACATCAATCCCGGGGCCGCGGACTCGTGGCCGGGCTTGGGCGTCCCCCTGACGCTCGCGAACGGCACGCTCTTCTTCATCGCCTACACGAACGCCGCGGGCTACGAACTCTGGAAGAGCAACGGTCTGGCTGCGGGCACCGCGCTCGTCAAGGACATCGGCCTGGGTTCCGCGAGCTCCTCCCCGCTCGATCTGGTGGATCTGAACGGGATGCTCCTCTTCCGCGCCGACGACGGTCTTCCCTCCAGCAACCACCGGGAGCTGTGGAAGAGCGACGGGACCCCAGGTGGGACGGCGATCGTGAAGGACATCAAACCCGCGGGTGAGGGTTATCCGTCGGACCTCCTCGCGATGAACGATCTTCTCTTCTTCAGCGCGGACGATGGGACGGACGGAAGGGAACTCTGGAGGAGCGACGGCACGGAGGGCGGAACGGTGCTCGTCAAGGACATTCACCCATCGGGCGGCTCTCAGCCGAACCAACTTCGCGCCCTCGATGGAACTCTCTATTTCGTCGCCAACGACGGGACGAACGGGACGGAACTCTGGAAGAGCGACGGGAGCGCCGACGGGACCGTCATGGTCGTGGACCTCAGTCCGTCGGGCGGATCGCCAATCAGCCAACTGACCGTGTCGGGAAACTACCTCTTTTTCGTGTTCGTCGAGGCGCCGTTCAGCGCGCAGCTCTGGCGGAGCGATGGGACGGCCGCGGGCACGCTCATGCTGAGAGAGTTCGTGCCGAACGACAATCATCCTGTCGTCGATGAGCTGACCGATGTCGGCGGCGTCCTCTACTTCTCGGCGAACGACGGCACGCACGGCGTCGAACTGTGGCGCAGCGACGGCTCGACCGAAGGGACCGTGCTGGCCGCGGATATCAACGCGGGCGACGAATGGTCGTTCTCCGACCCGCAGTATCTCACCAACGTGAATGGGACCCTCTTCTTCTCCGCCGACGACGGCGTGAACGGGTTCGAACTCTGGGGGATCGACGGGGCGTCCTTGACGGGAATCCCAGGCGGCGCCGACCCGGGCGGCCTCTCGGAGCTCACCGTGCTCCCCGCCGCCCCGAATCCTTTCCGTCTGGTCACGAGCCTGCGGTTCGACCTGAGCGATGCGTCGCACGTGCGCTTGCGAGTTTTCGATGCATCCGGACGCCAGGTGCGCACGCTCATCCCGGGGTCGCGACTGTCCGCGGGCCGACAAGCCGCGGTGTGGGACGGACGGGACGATCGGGGCCGCGACCTGGGGTCAGGGGTCTTCGTCTACCGCGTGGAAGCGGGCAGCCTTCGAGGAGCGGGCCGAGTCGTTCTCACGCGATGAAGTAGGTCGACGCGTCCGGCTTGAACGCGCGCGGGAGCCAGAGCGGGCGGCGGAGCCCGCCGGGACCGGGAGCCGGGCGCGCCATCGCGAGCCACTTCTTGTAGACCTCGAACGAGCGGTCGGTGTCGACGAAGACGTCGCCGTAGCGGTCGTCGGGACCGGGCCGGGTGACCGTGACCTTCTGGTGCCAGCAGTGCTGGCCGCTCAACGGGTCGGGGTGCACGGCGTGCGTCAGGTTCTGGTGGACGCCCGCGTCCTCCCACCAGATCCTCTCCGAGTCCGGGTCGTCGCTCGCGAACGGCCGAACGCCGTGGATGTGACGCAGCCGCCACTGCCCCGGGGCCACGCGCGCCAGGTCCACGAGCGCCGTGGACCACCGCTCGCCCCCGATCTCCTCGCGCAGCCGCCACCGCCCGAGGTGGTGCGAGCACGCGACGATGCCGGGCCGGATCCCCTCCGTCACCCACACCTTGTCGATGAAGTGCCCGATCTCCGTCGAGACCTTGAGGAGATCCCCCGTCGCGACGCCGAGGCGCGCGGCATCCTCCGGATGGATCCAGAGCGGGTTCGAGTGCGAGATCTCGTAGAGCCACTTCGAGTTCCCCGAGCGCGTGTGGATGAGCGTCGGGAGGCGGAAGGTCGGCAGGAGCACCATCTCGCCGCGCTCGCGGTCGAGGTTCTCCCAGTGCACGTGGCTCCGGATGTATCCCGGCACCGCCTCCTCCGGCCACTTCCACTCCTTGAGCGTCTTCGAGAAGAACTCGAGCTTCCGCGACGGCGTCGGGAAACCGAGGCGCGCCGCGCCGTCCACCTCGACGCCGACCACCTGCCCGCCCTTCGTCACGACGCGCGTGACCGGGTCGGCCGTCGCGGCCTCGAGGTCCTTCGCCGCGAGCGCCTGCTCGTGAGTGCGGTACACGCCGTCCTCGATGAGGAACGCGCCGTACTTGCGCATGTACGCGAGCGGCGCGAGCCCCTCGCGCGCCGCCGCCTCGGGGAGTCCCGGCACGCTGTTCTCGAAGATCCAGCGGTAGAATTCCTCGATACGCAGTTTCTCGCCCGGGCGGTAGGGCGACTCGAAGTGTTTCCGGATGCCGAGCGCGCCGTCCGGATCGATCCGCCACGACAACTCGATCCAGAACTCGTCCTCTTCCCAGATCTGGCCTAGGCCCGCGGCCTCGTGCGCCTGCCACGTGAGGTCGAATCGCCGCCCCTGCCGCTCGAGGAGGACGCGGAGCACCGGCTGCCGGAAGCCGATCCAGCGCGCAGCGTGCGTCTCCTGCGACATGAGATCGTGCCGCTCGGAGGCGACCCCCATCGGGAGGACGTAGTCCGCGAACCACGCGGTCTCGCTCCAGACCGGCGTGAGGCACGCGTGGCGCTCGACCTTCGCTTCGTCGGTGAGCATCTCGATCCACGACATGCCGTCCGGGTTCGTCCAGACCGGGTTGTAGACGCGCGTGAAGTACATCGCGAGCTTGCCGCGGCCTTCGCGAATGAGGTGCGGGAGGAGAAAACTCATCTCGAAGAAAGAGAGCGGCCACTCGCGCGGCATGAGGAGCTCGCTCCAGACCTTCGCGGGGGACGGCATCATCGGCGGCGCGGGGACCGCCTTGTTCCACGCGCTCGGCGCGGTGCCGCCGGGCGTCCCGACCGCGCCCATGAGGACGACGACGAATTCGAGGGCGCGCGCGACCTGCCAGCCGCCGAGGTTCCCGGCGGCGGCGTTCCGCCAGACGTGCGTCGCGAGCGCGGGGCCAGCGCGCCCGATCGCGTGCGCGACCTCGACGATCGCCGCAGCCGAGACGCCCGTCTCGCGCTCGGCCATCTCCGGCGTGTACGGCGCGTACAGCTCGCGCAGCGCGCGCTCGAACGACTCGAACGTGGTCGGGAGGTCGGGGCGTTCCTCGCGCAGGTACTCCTCCCAGTTCACCCAGCGGCGGACGAACTCGCGGTCCCACGCGCCGTCCTCCAGAATCGCGCGCGCGATCGCGAGGAGGAGCGCGGCCTCGGTCCCCGGCCACGGCGAGAGCCACCAGTCGGCCATCGACGCGGTGTTCGAGAGGCGCGTGTCGATCACGCAGACCTTCGCGCCGCGCGCCTTCGCCTCCATGATCCGCTGGGCGTGCGGGTTGAAGTAGTGCCCCGTCTCGAGGTGCGCCGACAGGAGGAGGATGAAGCGCGCGTTCGCGTGGTCGGGCGACGGGCGGTCCATCCCGTGCCAGAAGGCGTAGCCGGCGCGCGCGCTCGACGAGCAGACGTTCGTGTGGCTGTTGTGCCCGTCGATCCCCCACGCGTGGAAGACGCGCTGGAGGTAGATCAGTTCGTGGCCCGGCCGCCCGAGGTGATACATGATCTCGCGCTGCCGGCCCTCGACGAGCGCCGCGCGGATCCGCGCGGCGATGTCGTCGAGCGCCTCATCCCAGGTGACGCGCTCCCACTTGCCGTCGCCGCGCGCGCCCGCGCGCCGGAGCGGGTAGCGGATCCGCTCGGGGTCGTACACCTGGTTGAGCGTCGCGGGGCCCTTCGCGCAGTTCCGCCCGCGGCTCCCGGGGTGCGCGGGGTTCCCCTCGAAGCGCCCGATCTTGTGCGTCGCCGGATCGACGTACGCCAAGAGCCCGCACGCCGCCTCGCAGTTGAAGCAGATCGTCGGGATCAGCGCGAAGCGCCGCTCGACCTTCTTCGGCCACGCCTTCGCGTCGAACTCGACCCAGTCGTCCCAGCGCTCGACGGGCGGATAGGCCGCGAGCGGCCCCTCCTCGCGCGCGATCTCCCGCGCGACGGGGTGGAGCGGCTCGAGGGGAGGAGGCTTCGGCGTCATCTCATGGCCTCATCGGCTCAACTCAGCGGCACCGCCTGGCCCGCCTTCACCCAGATCCACTCGTAGATCCAGAGGCCGGCGAGGGCGACGAGACCCGCCAGAGTACGTGCGGCGGGGTGTTCCCAGAAGGGGGCAAAGACGAGTGGCAGGACGATTCCGGCAATCACGACTCCACCCCAGAACGCGACGCGCCATGGACCGTGCGTGAGAAGCCGCGCCGCTAGGGCACCGTCCCGATTGGCGTGCTTTCCCGAGAACTCCGCGATGAGGAGGAACCCATGGAGAGGGAGTCCGAATACGAACGCCGCTGTGATGAAGGGTTCCGCTAGGCCTCCTCGGGCGAGAGCGGATTGGATCGTGAGCGCGGCGGCCCCCGCGATGATCATCGAGACGAGAAGGTGCGGCAGGAGAAGAGGGCTCCGCCAGAGCGCCCGCCCCTCCGCCTGATTGAAGAGGAACGCGCTGTAGCCTGCCGTGCCCGCGGCGAAGAGAGCCGTCGGGAAGGAGAGCCAATCCTGGAACCAGTCGCGATGCGTGACGGCAGCCACGAACCAGAGTGTCGCGAGAAAGCCGTACCCGATCAGAATCCAGGAACCCCGCACGAGCCAGGACCGGCGGTTCGGTTTCAGGAGGATATAGAGAAAGCGCTCGGGACGCTTGAGATCGAGCAGGAGGAGCGCGGTCGTCGCGGCGAGAAAGGTGAGTGTGATGAGCGGCGCGCCAGCGCCGTTGATCACGGGGTCATAACCGGACAGGAATCCTACGTAATCTGGCTTTGTAAGCGCGGCCAGGAACAACACTCCCGCCGCGATCGATTTCGTCCAGAGGTACGCGGAGACTTTCCATCCCCAGGGGAACGCCATGTGCGGGACGTCGTAGACGGGGCGGGCGAGCCCGGGCGAGGCGGGCATCGCGGCTGCGCCGCCGCCGCCGCGCTCGTGATCACCGTTTCCGCCGCTGCCGTTTCCCGCTCCGCGCATCAGTGCTTCGCTCAGCATCGCCGACAGCGAAACGTCATGCGAACTGCGCTCGGACCACATGAAGCCCCCCGCGGGCTCCTGCAGGCTCGGTGCGAGGGCCGCCGCGTCCGCGCCGACGTAGAAGACCTTCGGCTCGGTCCCCAGCTTGGGCTTCCGGACCTGCACCGGTTCGCGCGCGACGATCTGCGCGATCCGGCTTCCGGGATCGTCCAGGTCCCCCGCGATGATCGCCTGCTCCGGACAGACGATCACGCACGCCGGCTCCAGCCCGACCTCGACGCGGTGAGCGCAGTAGTTGCACTTCGCGGCCGTGTGCGTGGCGGGGTCGATGTAGAGCGCGTCGTAGGGGCACGCCTGCAGGCACGACTTGCAGCCGATGCAGCGGCTCGAGTCGAAATCGACGATCCCGTCCGGCCGCCGATAGAGCGCGACCGTCGGGCAGATCGTCACGCAGGGCGCGTTGTCGCAGTGATTGCAGCGGAGCACCGAGAAGAAGCGGCGCGTCTCGGGATACGACCCGCGCTCGACGTACTTGACCCACGTGCGGAAGACGCCGAGCGGGACCTCGTGCTCTTCCTTGCACGCGACCGTGCACGCGTGGCAGCCGATGCACGATCGCTGATCGATCACGAAGCCGTAGCGCACCGCCACCTCCCGGATCGGCACCGCTCCATCCGGTCGGTGCCACGTGCTCGGACTGGCTTCGGAGTCTAAATCGGAGTCACGGTCGCGGCAAGACTCACCGATGGGGGCCGGTGGGGGGCGCGCGGCGCGCGCGAGGAGTGATAGGCCGAAGCATGGTGTCCCCAACGGGATTCGAACCCGTGTTACGGCCTTGAAAGGGCCGGGTCCTAGGCCATCTAGACGATGGGGACACCGAAGAGGAAAGGCGTCGGGAAGCCAGGGCGGGAATCTAGCAGATGGCTTCGACGGGCGTCAAGGAAGAGCGGCTCACCGGGATCGCTCCGCCGACGATGTCCTTATCGCGCGGAGGTCGCCCGCGCGGCGCGTGGCTCCGCCTCCGCGGCGAGCCACGACTGCGGGTCGGCGTGGACGAGCGCGCCGGCGACCCACGTGCCGAGCACGCGGAGGCGCGGAATCTCCGCGGCGTCGATCGCGAGCGGGTTCGCGGAAAGAAGCACGAAGTCGGCCTCTCTGCCGATCTCGAGCGTGCCGAGCCGATTCTCCTCGAAGGACGCGAAGGCAGCGCCCTTCGTGAAGCCCTCGAGCGCCTCGAGCGCGGTGAGACGCTCCCGCGGTCGCCACCCGCCCTCCGGCCACCGCTTCGCGTCCTGGCGCGTGATCGCCGCGTAGAGCCCGAGCCGCGGGTCGTGCGATTCGACCGGGCAGTCGGAGCCGAGCGCGAGGCGCGCGCCGCTCGCGAGAAGGCTCCGCCACGCGTACGCGCCCGCGAGGCGCGCCGGCCCCACGCGATCCTCGGCCCAATACATGTCGGAAGTCGCGTGCGTCGGCTGCATCGAGGCGATCACGCCGAGCCGCCCGAAGCGCGGCACGTCCTCGGGCGCGATGACCTGCGCGTGCTCGATGCGCGGGCGACGCTCCGCGACGCCCAGCGCGCCGCCGCCCGCACCGCCCTGCGCCTCGTACGTGTCGAGGGCGAGGCGGTTCGCGCGGTCGCCGATCGCGTGCGTGGCGACCTGGAAGCCGCGGCTCCACGCAAGCCCCACGAGCCGCGCGAACTCCTGCTCGTCGAAGCGCAGGTGGCCGGATCTCCCGGGCTCGTCCGCGTACGGCGCGAGGAGCGCCGCGCCGCGGCTCCCGAGCGCGCCGTCCAACTCGATCTTCATGCCGCGCACGGTCAGGTGGCCTCCTCCGGCCGGCATCCGCGGCCCAGCCTCGAGCACCCGGAGCAGCCCCGGGTCGTCCGCGTCGATGAACGCGTAGACGCGGATCGGGAGGCGGGCACCCGCGTCCATCCGCTCGAGCGCCGCGATCGTCGCCGCGCTCGACTGGACGTCGTGCACGCCCGAGAGACCCGCGGCCGCGCACGTGCGCATCGCGAGCGCGAGGACGCTCTCCTCCTCGGCGGCGGTCGGAGGCGGGACGATCGCCCGGACCGCGTCCGTCGCGCGGTCGATGAGGACGCCGGTCGGGCGGCCGACGGAGTCGCGCAGGATGCGTCCGCCCTCGGGGTCGGGCGTGCCCGCGCCGATCCCCGCGCGCTGGAGCGCGGCGGCGCTCGCGAGCGCCGCGTGCCCGTCCACGCGCTCGATGAAGACGGGCCGCCCGGGCAGGAGCGAATCGATCGCCGCGCTCGTCGGAAACGCCTTCGTCTCCCAGTCGTTCTGGTCCCAGCCGCGGCCGATGACCCACTCCCCCGCGGTCGGGGTCGCGGCCGCCGCGACGACCCGGTCGACAACCTCGCGCCAGCTCGTCGTTCCGACGAGATCGATCATCCTGAGACTCATGCCGAGATTGTGCAGGTGGAAGTGCGCGTCCACGAGGCCGGGGACGATCGTCCCGCCGTGGAGATCGACGACGTGCGTCCCGGGCCCGATCCACGCGGCCGCCCGCGCGGAGTCGCCGACGAACGCGACGCGGTTGCCCTGGACCGCGAGCGCGCGCGCGGGCGCGCCCGCTTCGCTCTCCGCGTCGCCTCCGCTGGCGCCGGCGAGCGTGAGGATCGTGCCGTTCACGAATACCCAGTCCGCCTCTTCCTCCCGCTCCGCCTCACCGGCGAAGGCGAAGAAGGCGATCGTGAGGAAGAGCGTCGCCCCGAGGACACGCTTCGGGCGCGCGTCGTGGAGCGCGTCGCGAACCACTCCGCGGATCGGGCCGCAGAGGGCGCCACGGAGCGCGCCTCGCAACGCGCCCGGCAGCGCGCCCCGAAACGCGCTCGGGATCGTCGTGCGTGCGACCGCGCCCAGCGACCGGAGCGCGCCGCGCGCGCGCCGCCCCGCGCGCACGAGCCGGCTCTCGGGGACCCGCGCTACCGCCCCGCGGATCACGACAGCCTCCGCACGACGCCGACGACGCGGCCGATCAGGCGGAACTCATCGCTGTCACGCGCCACGACGATCGGCTTGTGGCGCGGGTTCTCGGGCTGGAGGCGCACGCGCTCGCCCTCGGGGAAGAACCGCTTCACCGTCGCCTCGTTCCCGATGAGCGCGACGACGATCTCGCCCGGGTCCGCCGAATCTTGCGGCCTGACGAGGATGTAATCTCCCTCGACGATGTGCGCGCCGACCATGCTGTCGCCGACGACGCGCAGGAGGAATGAGCCGTCCGCTGGAAGGAGGCTTCCGTCGAGGGTGAGGACGTCCTCGATGTTCTCGACCGCGAGGAGCGGCTCGCCGGCTGCGATGCGCCCGACGAGCGGGACCTCGACAGCGCGGGCGGAGCGGGCGGCGTCGGCGGCCGAGGTCGCGCGGGCCGCGAGCGCCGTGCGAGCGCCGTGCGCGGAGCGCGCCGCGGCGATCTCGGCGTTACGCGCGGGGACCTCGATCGCGCGCGACAGCTCCGGCGCGCGCCGGATGAAGCCCTTGCGCTCGAGCGCGGCGAGGTGGTCGGCCGCCGCCTTCGGCGACTTGAACCCGAACGCGCGCATGATGTCGCGGATCGACGGCGGGTACCCACGCTCGTCGAGGTACTCGAGGAGGTACTTGTAGATCTCTTCCTGGCGTTCCGTGAGGTTTCGCATCGACACCGCTCCTTCCGCCTCTTCGCCGCCTCGCCGCCCGCGGACCGCCGCCCGCTGCGTTGCCCTATCATCCCCGCATCATCGGGCGCGGCGCGAGAAGAGGTGAACAGAGGATACTGTACGCGTGTATCGTGTCAAGGCGGAAAATCACATGACCCAAGAATTCACTGAGGGACGATCCGATAACGTGTTACCGATTGCCAGCATTGAACTTAATCGGAAGCGTCGTGGGCCCCGCCGGCCCCGGTCCCAGCGGTCCCTTGACCGTCGGGGACGGGAAGGGGATCCTACCGACGACTCGGAGCAGCGCGTCCCAGTCCAGGCGGCGGCGCGCGCGGCCGAACTCGCCCGCGATGCGCATGCGCGCCGCTATGCCCATCGATGCGTGGAGTTCGCGCGAGGCGAGGAGCTCGCGAACCGCGCTCGCGATCGCATCCGGCTCGGCGTTCGCGACGATCCGCCCCGTCTCGCCGTCGATCACCATGTCGTCGATCCGCTCGCTCGGGACGGCGGCGATCACCGGGCGCCCGACGGCCATCCCACGCAGCATCGTCTCGAAGCCGGTTTCCCAATCCGAGTCGGGCAGAAAGAGGAGGAGCGAGACGCGCGCGAATGCTTCGGCGGTCCACGAGGGTCCGAGGTCGGCGAGCGGCGCGAGCGCCTTGGGCGCCGCGAGGCGCGGGCGTCGAGTGCTTGCGCGTTCGCTCGCTCCGGCGGCCTCGCTCGCCCCCGGAACCTCCCCCGCCTCCGCGAAAGCCGCGGCGATCGCGCGCATCGTCGCGCTCGGAGGATCGCCGAGAACGCCGACCAGGGGACTCTCGTCTCCTTCCGCTCGCCCGCCGCACGGCGCGCGCTCGTCGGCATTCTTCGCCGCGCCGCCGCCCTCCGCCGCGCGCGTCCCCGGCATCGGCGCGAATGCGAATCGCTCGGCATCGACGCCTGGATAGATCGTCGCGACCTTCTGCTCGGGGAGCTTGAACTCCTCGACGAGCCGATACGTGAGCCGCCCCGTCGTCGCGACGATCTTCGCGAACGCGTCGAGCGCGCGGCGCCTTCCCCACGGGAACGCCGGGTCGCCCGACGGCGCGAGGTACACGGCCGGCCGCTGCGCCCACTCGACGACCTTCGCCGCGAACTCGAGCGCCTCTCGCCCGCCCGACACGACGATCACGGCCGGCTTCGTCTCCTTCACGTCGAGGAGAAACCGGCGAATGAGGCCCACGTTCCAGAATGGGCGGCGGAGCGGGCCCTTGAGGACGATCGACTCGGGGAGCCGCGCGCGGATATCCGCCGGGAGCGAGCGCTCGTCGCCCGAGAGCGAGAGGACCCGCGGCGCGAACGACACCGGATCGAGGTCGGCGATGATCCCCGCGAGGTCGTTCGCGACGAGGTCGCGAGCCAAGTCCTCCAGGAGAAACGCGATCGGTGCGGGCAGACTACTGCTTCGGGTTGTGCTTCGGAGGTCGATCGGGGAGTTCTTTGTGAACGGTGATCCCATACTTGAGGATTTTGTATCGCAGCGCTTGTCGAGAGAGACCGAGCAGCGCGCCGGCGCGCGACTGGTTGCCGTGCGTCGCCTCGAGCGCCTCCTCGATTCGGGCGCGCTCGCGCAACGCCATCTCCTCGAAGAGCCCTTCGCCCGCGGAGCCGCCCGAGGCCGCTCGGACGCGGCTCGACAGGTGCCGGAACGCGACGGCCTCCGCGTCCGCGACGACGCTCGCGACGCGCTGCATCTCGTTGGCGAGCTCGCGGGCGTTGCCCGGCCACGGATAGGCGCACAAGGCCTCCAGGGCTTCCGGGTCGAATCCGCCGGTCCGTTTGCTCCACTCCTTGAGGGACTCGATCAGGAAGTGGCGCGCGAGGACCGGGATGTCGGCGACGCGCCGCCGCAGCGGAGGAACCTCGTATTCGTGGATGGCGAAGCGGTGGTAGAGGTCCGTGCGGAAGCGGCCGGTTGCGATCTCCTCGCGAAGGTCGCGGTTCGTCGCGACGACGAACCGCACGTCGATGCTGCGCAACTCGGCGCCGCCGATCCGACGCACCGCCTTCTCCTCAAGCGTGCGGAGGAGCTTCGACTGCATCGGCGGCGGCAGCTCGCCGATCTCGTCGAGGAAGAATGTGCCGCCATGCGCGACCTCGAGGAGACCTTTCCGATCGCCGATCGCCCCGGTGAACGCGCCGCGAATGTGGCCGAAGAGCTCGCTCTCGACGAGCGCCTCCGGGAAGGCGCTCGCGTTCACCGCGATGAAGGCGCCCTTCCGGCCGCTCGCCTCGTGCACGAATCGCGCGAGGATTTCCTTGCCCGTGCCGGTCTCGCCCTGGAGAAGGACCGCGCCGCTCGAACGAGAGACCACGCGCAGTCGCTCGACGATATGACGGAGAACGGGGTCTTGGGTGACGAAGTCATGGCCGCGCTCGCGCAGTCTGAATGCGAGAGTGTCCTCCGTCGGAGCGGACGCGGGCTCGTGAACGCTCTCCGTGACGGGCGCCGAGGCGGATTCGAGCGGGCCCTCCGCGACGATCGGTGCGCTCGCTTGAATCTCGATCCTGGCGGGCTCTCCGAGATCGCCGAGCGCCCGTTCGGACTCGGCCAGCTCGGCGAGCGCGCCCATCGCCCGCAGCTCGCTGACGCTCAGCTCGTATGCGCGTCGGGCCGCGATGGAGCGGCCGCGCGCGCGCGCAATGTCGCCGAGGACGCGGAGGGTCGCGGCCCGCTCCTTGCGGTCGCCACACGACGTGTTCACCGAGTATGCGCGACGCGCGAAGACGAGTGCTTCGGGGATGTCGCCCTCGTGCAGCGAGGACTCCGCCATTCGGCGAAGCGGCTCTCCCGTCACGTCGCCGCGCGGCGCGATCCTCTCGCCGATCGCCAGCGCGGCCTGCCATTCCCTGCGCGCGGTCTCCCAGTCGCCGCGGGCGCGCGCCAGGTCGCCGAGGAACTCGTGCGCAAGGGCTTCTTCGCGAGCGAAGCCGCGCCCAGAGCAGATTTTGAGTGCATCTTGAAGATCAAAGTCGGCCTTGTCGTACTCCGTTAGCACAACATATGCGCGCCCGCGTGTCAGAAGAGCTCGCGCCTCCGAGATGGCGCGGTCGATGCCCTCAGCGATCTCCAAAGCCACATTCGCTGCGTCCACAGATGCTGCTGGGTTACCACATGCGAACTCAAGGACTGCGAGGTTTAAGTGATAGAGCAGATTGAAGAACGGGGCTCTGATCCGGGACTGAATCCTTCTAGCCTCCAGCAATAGGCCTCGCGAATCTTCGTAGTTACCCCTTGTCCGAAGAATGAGGGACAGGTTGATGAGAGCATTGGCGAGCCGTGAGTGATTGTTCGATCTACGGAATGCCGCGATCGACTCCTCGAAGCTAGTCTGAGCGAACTTCAGATCACCCGTCCACTTCGCGGCAATCCCGGCAACCATTCCAAATTCCCCAAACAAATCATGGTCAGACGTCGGAGCGATTCTGGCCCGGAGGGCCTGGAGTCGATCGAGTAGTCCGAGAGAGTTCCCGTCCCGAAGTTGAATTGCCTCTCGGATGATCTCAACGTGACAATTGATGATCTCATCATCAATATTTCGCCGAAGGCACCCATCTAGTAGCTCTAATGCAAGGGGGATTTCTCGGAGACCGAGCGCCGCCCAAGCTCCACAGAGAGTCAGACTGGCCCAGACGCTCATCTCCTGAAGGTCTACAGACTCATGGTTCTTGAACGAAGAAGCTAGCTCGATCACGCGACGGTAGTCGGCAAGGGAGTAAGCCAATCTCGCAGCGGCAAGCGCTCTTTCAAGCTCCGCATTGCGAGGCTTTCTCGGCTCGTTTATGCTTTCCCCCTCACGCATCGAATGATCCCAGCTGTCTGTCAAAGCCCAAGCACCTCAACGCATGCAGTGAGAATCGCCTCGAAAACATACCTCGAGTTTGAGTTTTCGGCTTCAGATTCAGAGTTTTCTTCGGCTGAAGGACTCTGGCTCATTACTCCTGGCTGATCTGGATCCCCATCCTCCTCCACCGGCGTTTTCTCTAACGGCGCCCACGATGCGCCCGCGCCCGGCGGGCCCGCGAGAAGTGCGGCGGCCAGCAGGCCCACCCCGAGAATCGCGGCCAGCATCCATCGCTTCATCGCGCTAGCCTCCCCAGCTCGGGCGACCCTGGGGCGTCGCGGAGGCCGTCCCGAGACAGAAACAGAGAGAGGCCGCTCGCGCGACGACGCGCGACGGCCCCTGTCATCCATCCAGAGCTCTTGCCCCCCACCTGCTCCCCGCCACATGGTGAGGTGTGAAACCGCATACGGGGACTCCCTCTCGGGGCTCGCTCCTTAGGCCCCGGAAAAAAGCAGGGTCAGGCTAGCATCGCATCCGAACGGGTGTCAAGGGATTTTGCCTTCGCAGGCGCGAGTCAAGGCGCTGGAAGTTTGGGCAACCTGGGCGCTGATCGAAGCGCGAAAAGTCTGAGCATCGCGGGCGCGGACCGAGGCCCGCGTCCCCGCGAGACGGCGTCGAGAGCCTATCGAAGCAGGATCGCTCGCTGCACTCGGCGCTCGGGCCCGCTCCGCATCTCGAAGAAGTAGGCGCCGGAGCCGACTCGCCGACCCGAGGCGGCGCGTCCGTCCCACGTGACGACGTGTCCGCCGCTCTCGACGGACCCATCGAGCAGCGTCGAGACGAGCCGCCCGCTCGTGTCGAGCACGCGCAGGCTGACGCGAGCGCCGCGCGCAAGCCCGAAGGAGAGCCGGACGGTCGGGTTGAACGGATTGGGCTGCGGTGGACCGAGCCAGATTCCCGAGGCGATGGGCGGCTCGGCGCGCCCCGGGGCGACACCGGTGACCGCCGCGAGGTTCACCCCCGGCAGCGTCGCCGTCGGATCGCCCGCGAGGATGAGAAGCCGGCAGAAGAGCGGCATGAGGGGATCGGTGGGAAAGTCGTCGAGGAGGCTGTTGCGCACGGCCTTGTGGAGCGATCCGACGAAGAAGTGCTGGCCGGTGTTGTACAGTTCCCAAAAGCGCCTCGCGTAGAGGGCGTAGTAGGGCTCGTAAAATCCCCGCGTCGGCCCGATCGCGCCGATGATCCCGCGGTCCGGCACGACCAAGAGCTCCTGCACGACGACCGGAAGGTCTTCCGCCTTGACGGCGTCGATCTTGTTCGAGGTGCACGAGAGGGTCAGCAGGAGCGGATACTTGAAGTTCGGCACGAGGTCCGTCCACGGGTCGAAGTAGCCTGAGCCGCCGTTGAGCCAGTGCGCGGGATTGTCGGGCGCTGAAGCGGTCGCGAGCGCGAGGACGATTCCCTGGCCCGCGTTGAGGCTCGCGGCCGCCATGTCGGACCAGCTCAGCCCCTGCGGGACCTGGCTCCCCCAGATCGCCTCCTTCTCCCACGAGGGCGGGACCAGCGCCGTCGCGGCCGCGATGTCCGTCACAACAAAGGCCGGCGAACTAAACCCATTCGCGACATCCCAACCCCAAGAGGAGTAGTTGTCCCAGTTCGTGCGGAAGGACCCGTTCCACTCGTAGTCGGCCATCTTGTCCGCGTACTCCCATGCCTCTGACGCGCTCTGCAGGGGGACGTAGCCGACCCACGGCCCGACGCGCTCCGGAATGCCGGACGCCCTCTCGTAATCCCAGAGAGTGAGCAGCGTGTCCGACCCCAAGCTGACTTCGTAGAAGTTCGAGTTCGAGTCGGGCTCGACGGTCGCGGGCATGGTGGTGCCCGGCCCGTTCCCCTCGCGGACGACTCCGAAGAAGAGGAATTCGTCCGTCCCGGCGGCCTTCAGGCTGTCCACCCGCGCTCTGACTTGCGCGAAGGACTCGGAGCCCTTCGGCACAAGGGTCACGTCCCAGCCGAGCGCCTGCTTGTCGGTCGCATAGGTCGTGATCGCCCCGTTCGAATCGAGCGCGAGCGGATAGACGATCGCGAGGTCGTTCTGCCCGAGAGCGACGTTCGTCTGGGGGCCGGGCGCCGTCGCTCCGCCCCAGAGCAGGACGCGCTCCGCACGCGCCTCTCGCGACGCCGCCTCGTCGATCTCCGTGATGGCATCCGCGGGGGGCCGCGTCGAAACCTCGACGCTGGTCGTGAGCCCGCTCGCGGCGCGCGCGCGGCGATACTGCTCCGCGGCTTCCTCTAGGTGCGGCGGCACGAGCACGGTCGCCGGCCTGGGGCCGCGCTCGCCAACCGGCCGAGGCGTCGGCTCGTCCGCCGCGACCGCCGCCACGGGCATGTACGTGAGCCATCGCGTGACGCCTCCGCGAGATTCGCGCTCCTCGACGCGGTAGAACATGTGCGGCGAGGTCGGCCTCAGAAAGTAGCGCGAACCCGAGCCGCCGGCGGGAATCTGCGGACTCGCCGGGCTCCACTCGCCTCCGGTCAGCCGATCGGACCCGCCGAGGCGGTATGCCTCGGACCCTCTCTCCGACAGGCTAGTCCACGCGACGCCTCCGTCGCGCCACTCGACGTCCTCGACCCAAGCCTCCGGGAAGGGATCGTCGCAGTATCCGGCCGCCGTCCACTCGAAATCGTCCCCGGAGGGCCCGCGACCGTCCGAACCGACCGGATTCAGGTTTCCGTCGAGGCAGATGCCGCTACTGTTGCCGCTCCGCAGCACGGAGGCGTCGAGCCGGAAACGGAGCGTCGTGTACTCGAGCGGGTGAACCGTGAACTCGATCGTGTCGTCCGCCGTCCAGCGGACGCTGTCGACTCGAACTTGCGTCACGCCCGCGACGGCGAGGTCCGCGTCGGCCTGCGTGTTCATCGTCGCGTCGAATCGGACGAACCCAGGGAAGTTGCATGCAACGACATCCGTCGGGGCAGGCGAGACCGAGAGCACCGTCGGCGAGAGGACCGTCGCCCCATTGCCTTGCAGGGTCAGGGTCGTGGGGCTCCGGGCGCTCGTCACCGTGCGCGCCGCCTTCCCTTCTTGCCCGTCGAGCCGCTCCCAGAACCGCTCGAAATCGAGTAGCGCCTGCTCGTCCGTGCAGGTCCCCGGATACCCGAGGAAGCAGCGCGCTCCATCCCACGCGGACGCGAGGGAGAAACTCAAGCAGGCGGCGGCGTGGACGATCGACTTCGAGGAATTGAAGTAGTAGGTCACGCCCGCGGACCTGAGGCCGATCGCGCAGTAGGCCGGCTGACCCGGCGGATACTGAACCGTCCAGTAGATGTGCGACGTCGTGTCGTAACCGCTCTGCGCGTAGAGTTGGAATCGGGCGAGCATCGTGTTGATGAATGTCGCGCCGTACACCTCGACGACGAACCGATCGCTGGCGCCGTGCGTCGAGATGACGACCGCGCCTTGGCCCGCCTGAAGGCCTTCCGCGAAGTCGGAGACCTTCGACGTCGCGAACCCGTCGAGGTTCACGTCGAAGAGGCGCTCGAGGGCGTAGTCCTGGTGCGCGAGGGCCGAGTCGGCGAACGCCGCGTCGTTCCCGAAGCCCGGCTGGTTCTTGAACGGCTGGAGGATGAGCCCGCTGTCGCGCGACGGCGTCTCGTTCAGCGCGCAGCGCGCGCGGAGCGGAGCGGAGAGAACGATGGAGGCGGCGATCGCCGCGGCGGCCATTGTGATCGGTCGATGGGTCATCACTCCTCCCTCTCTTGCCGGGCGCGACGGAGGTCCTCGCCCAACCCCGTGAATCGCCGTGACCCAACCCGCAGCGTGTCGCCGCCCCCCGCGCGGAACGCGGCGATGGCGGCGATCAGCGAGTCCGCGAGATCGCCGGAGAGGGACACCCTGTATCCGATCCCGGCAGCGTAGAAGTTCCCGCGGCGCATGAGGCGCGCCGCATCGCCGAGCCTCGCGAGCGCCGCGACCTCCGAATCCTCGCTCACGGCGAGAGGGACTCGGCACGCCGGCGCGAGCGCGACGAACTGGCGCCCGGGGATGCCTCCCCATGAGACCTCGAGGTCTCCGCTCTCGAGCACGAGCACGTCGCCCACATTCGGACTCGCTCGAAACATCTCGGCGGCGCCGGCCGCCACGTTCGAGCGCGCCACGCCCGAGGAGAGCGCCGAATCCGCCGCGGCCTGAGCCCGCTCGGTCGTCGCCCGAATCTCGTCGAGAACGGCGAGCACGGCGGGGTCATCGGAGAACCAATCCGTGGGGACCAGGTGCGCGTCGGGCTCCACGTCGATCCCATTCACCTGCACGCGACCGTCCACCGACGCGAGCCGGTACGGCGGAGCGACTTCGCATCCCAGGATGTACACCGTCCCGGCCGAGTCCGCCGGAATGACGATCTCTTCTGCGCCATCGGCTGCGTCCGAAATCCCTGCGCCCGAAGACGCGCTCCTCAGAACGACAACAAGGCTCGCAAGGCAAACGAGCATGGCGATCGGTCGGTGACGCACGTGCTCCCTCCCATCCGGCGACTGGCACGCCGCGATCCTCGCCGAGGCGAGGATCGTGCCAGAGCCAGATGGGTCACGCGAATGCCAAACAACGGGCGAACCGGGTCACGGCGGGACCGATCGATCGGAGTTGTTTCGTAGCGGCGCCGGACCCGATCGACCGCCCGTCATCGGAAGCGACGATCGCTCTGCTTCAGCATGTCAACGCGGATTGCCTACGGGGTGACGATCGTCAGCCGGGAAATGAGAGCGGGGCCGCTCTCGACGAGCGGCCCCGCAACGCGATCGATGACAGACTTCGTCTACGACGTGGTGTTGCAGTCCTCGATCTCCGGGTCGTCGCACGTATCGAAAGACACGTCGGGCGTGCCGTCCACCGGGTAGTCGAACGTGACGCCGCCCGTGTCGGTGAACGTGATGCGCGCGACGGTGTCGTCCGAAAGCGTCACATCCACGACTCCCGCGTACGGGCAATCCGCGCCGTCGTTCGTGTACACCGGCGAGATGGTCTCGAACGTGAGCCCAACGGTGCAGTTCGTCGACACGGTCCCGTCGATCGTCACGCAGTCGTACGTCCCGAAGTCCCTATGCGTGAGCGTGAGATCGACGACCTCCGAGAACGACGTCTCTCCGTCGGAAATGAATACGCCTCCGGTGACGACCGCCGTCGTCGTGCAGGGTTTTCCCTGCACCGAGGTTGTCGTGATGACCAGATTGTCCGCGATGAGCGTGAGGTTGAGGTCATCGAAGATGGAGATCGCGTCCAGCGTCCCGTCGATCGAGATGGTCCCGTCGTAGCCGTCGCACCCCGGCCCGGACGGCGCAACCGCGAGCGTCAGATCGGCATTGAAGGTTTCGACGATGACGCCGCCCGTGTCCTTGACGACGATGGAGAAGTCGTTGAAGGCGATCGTCACGGCGACGCTGTCGGGAATGCTGTCCGAGAAGCACGCCAGCGGATCCGCGGTGTCCAAGGTGACGGAGCCGTTGATCGTCGTCGACGCGCCCTGCGACGTGTCGATCACGCAGTCCACGAAGACGCCGGTGAAGTGGCTGCCGGTTTCGTCCACCGTGCACGACAAGTCGCGGGTCCCTCCGCCCTCGCAAGGGACCGGGACCCGAGTGGCCGCGTCGGCGCGGTTCTTCGCGATGGCGGCCGCCTTGAGCGCCACCTTGATCGCCGAGTACTGCGTCCGCCCGACTGCCTTGCTGCCACCGAGGTTGTCCAGGTCGGGAATGGCGTCGAAGACCCCTCCGACCATCGCGAACGTGCTGAACGCGACTCCCGTCGACGCCTCGGCCGCCTCCTGGCCCGCGAGCGGCGGCGTGGCGGTCGTGCCCCCGCCCCCGTCGTCGCCGCAGCTCACCACGAGTCCGAGGAGCGCCACCGCGGCGCCCAACCACACGAATCGATTTCCGAGACAGACGCTTCGTCCATTTCGCATCATCGTTTTTCCCTCCTTGCGGGATCGCGAGCCACGCCCGAGAGGTTAAATCAGGACCGGCGCGCAGTCCAGAGGATCTTGCACGCGGAATTCGCGCCCCGCCGCGACGCGGTGCGGCGGCTCTTAGGCGCCGGAGCGCGTAGCCAGCGCGTCCGTCGACGCTCCGGCGCGAAAGACAATCTCCCTCTCGAAGACGTCCTCGAAGAGCGCGGCCTTGCGCGCGGCGCCCCAGATTTCGAGGTCGGGGTTCGCGCGCGGGACGAGGAGGATCTCGACGCGGCCGTCGCCGAGCCGCGCGCCGAGTTTCCGCACGCAGGAGACGTGGCCGCGGTCGAGGCCGTCCGCGACGCGCAGGAGCGCCGCGAGCCGCTTGACGCGCGCGCGGTCCTCGCGCGGGAGGCTTCCGAACTCCGGGTGCTTCCCCTTCGGGCTCGCTCCGCGGTGGTAGCGGACGACGAGCGCGATGATCCGCACTTCCCCCGGCGTGAGCCCGGGGAGCCGCGCTTTCTGGATCATGTCGCATGCGTGCCGGTGGTGTCCTTTGTAGCCGATCACGTGGCCGATGTCGTGGAGGATCGCCGCCGATTGCAAGAGGTCCCGGTCGCGCGGAGGGAGCCCGTGGAGCGGCGCCAGCGCGTCGAAGAGGAGCCCCGCGAGATGCGCGACGTGCAGCGAATGGTCCTTCTCGAAGCGGACCTTCTCGGCGAACGAGACGACGCCGCGGAGCCACTCGTCGCGCGCGGGCGCGCCCGCCGCGGTCGGCGCCGATGCGCCCGGCGAGCCTGCCCCCTCGGGGAACGCCTGATCGATCAGGTCGAGGATGATCCCCTCGCGGATCCCCAGTTCATTCACGAACAGACGCCGCGCCCCGAGCGCGCGGAGCGTCTCGTTCACGGCGACGACGCCAGGGACGAGGATCTCGGCGCGCTCCGGCGAGATTCCCGGCAGGCGCCGCCGGTCGTCGAACGCCATCCCGCGCAGCGCGCGCGCGGCGTCCTTCACGCGTCGGCGGCCGATCGAGAGGCCGTGCAGCGTCGCGAAGCCCTCGACCGACGGGCCAAGCGCGGCGCGGGCGAGGGCCGACACTGTGCCTCCGGAGCCGATCACGATTGGCGCCTCGAAATCGTCGAGCCCGTCCGCCCCGAGGAACTCCTCCAGGTGATCGCGGATGTGATCGCGCAACTTCCGGAACGCCCCGGGGGGCATCGGGTCTTCCTCGACGAACCGCTCTGCGAGGCGGAGCGCGCCGATCGGGAGCGAGCGCGCCGCGATCACCTCGCCCTCATCGAGGAGAAGGATCTCGGCGCTGCCGCCGCCGATGTCGAGAATGCCGCTCCGTCCCTCGGCGAGCTCGAACTCCGCGGCCGCGCTCCGCCAGGCGAGGCGCGCTTCCTCCTCGCCGCTCACGACCTCGAGGTCGACGCCCGCCTCCTCGCGCGCGCGGCGGACGAACTCGGCGCCGTTCGCGGCCTCGCGCGCCGCGGACGTCGCGACGACGCGCGTCCTCCGCGCGCGGAAGGCCTGCGCGATCCCCACGAAGCGGCGCAGCGATTCGAGCGTGCGCTCCATCGCCTCGGGCGCGATCTCGCCGCGCGAGCCCAGCCCCTCGCCGAGGCGCGAGTTCACGCGCTCCGAGTCGATCAGACGGTACGAGTTCCTCGCGTCGGCCTCGACGACCATGCAGCGCGTCGTGTTCGTGCCGACGAGGATGGCGGCGAGGCGGACCGGAGCGTCGCTCACGAGGCGGAGACCCCGGGGTCGGCGGCCTCCGCGGCGCGACCCGCGCGGGTCGAGCGCCCGGCGCGCTTGGGCGCATCCCGCCCGGCCGCCGCGCCCGCCGCGGGCTCGAGCAGGTAGGCCGCGAACGCGTCGGCCGCGCGCCCGTCCATGAGTCCCGCGAAACGAGCGTGGCTCGCGCGCCGCGCCGTGAGGAGCCGCGCCTCCAGCGCGCGCCACGCGCCGCGACCCGCCGTCCGCATCGCGGGCGACCCGTCCCGCTCCCACTGCGAGGCCTCCTCGAGGAGGAGCGCGACGTCGTGATAGTCCCCGAGCGCGTCCTGGATCGCCCTGAGGAGTTCGTGACGCTCGCGGTAGCCTCTCCCAAAGAGCGGCTCGAGGATCTCGATCGCGTAGCGGAGCTTCTTCGCGGCGACGCGCGCCGCGTGGAGCGCCTCGGTGTTCCCGGGGTCGCCCCACGACTCCGCGCGGCGGAAGAGGCGCCCGACCCGCTTCACGACGACTCGCCGGACGAACTCGTCCGGGGCGATCGCGTCGAGGTCCGCGGCGGTGCGCGGCGTCTCGAGAGCGCCCGCGAACCGCGCGAGTCGCGCGCGGAGCGCCGCCACGCGACTCGCCCCGACCGCGTCGTCGGAGTCATGGCGGCTGTCGCGCGCGCGCCGCTCGAGACGAGCCGCGAGCGCGCCCGCGGCCCGGCTCCACGCGCCGTCCCCCAGGCCGCGCAGAAGGGCCGCGCCCACGTCGGCGTTCCGCGTCGCGCCGAACGCGCGCGTCACCTCGCGCGCCGCGTCGAGCGCGCGCCTCGCCGTCCTCCTCGGCGCCCACTTGCGGAACAGGGCGACCGCCTCGCGCGCCCTACGCGACGCCACGCGCAGGTCGTGCACCGTCTCGGCGTCCGCGCGGTCCGGCCGCCCGTCGAGCAACTCGAGAAGGACCGCGGCACGCGAGGCGACCGCCTCGCGCGCGACCGCGCCGACGGTGTTCTCGCAGCGCACGCCAGCGGCGCCCGCGCCCCCGTTCCCTCTCTCGCGCCGTCGTTTCACGTTCCGGCTCACTCCTTGACTCCCTTGCAGAGGCCTTCCGCCAGCGCCTCGCCCCAACCCTGGTCGACGACCGCGCGCGCCGCCCTCTCCACGTCGTACGGCACGCGGCGAATCGACGCGCGCGGCAACACCCCGAACTCCACGATCGCGTACGCCGCCCGCGCGTCGCCGTCGATCGGACGCCCGACCGAACCCGGGTTCACGTGGAGGATCCCGTCGATCTCGACCGCCGCGGGGACGTGCGTGTGGCCGCACGCGACGACCCGAGCGGACGCGCCCCCCAGGAGCGCGCGCAGCGCCGCGGGCGCGATCGTCGGCCGCAGGTACGCGTATGGACTCCGCGGAGTCCCGTGCGTCAGGAGGATCGCGACGCCGCCCCGCGCGAGCCGCCGCGTCCACGGGAGGTTTCCGATCCAGCGGACCGTCTCGGGCGAGATGCGCTCGAACGTCCGGCGGTGGGCACGACTCCCCTTCCCACGCCCCGCCTTCAGGACCTCGAGATCGATGTTCCCGACGACCCCGACGATCCGCCTCGCACGCACGAGCGCGGCCGTCTCCTCGGGAAACCCGAGGTGGCCCAAGAGGTCGCCGAGGAGGAAGACCTCCTCGACGCCGTCCTTCGCGATCGCGTCGAGGACCGCCTCGAGCGCCGGCAAGTTTCCGTGAAGATCCGAGACGAGCGCGATCCTCACGGCGTCCTACCAGCCCTGCGCGGTCTCCCAGGCCTTCGCGACGAACTCCTCGATTCTCTTCAGATCTTTCCGCCGCGCCTTCTCCGGCTTCACGCCGAGGTCGGCCGCCGCGTCGCGGATCTTGCCGAGCCCACGCCGCACGCGCCCCGGCGCGTCGCCCGCGTCCTGCGCCTTCACCGCCTCGGAGACTTGAAGGATCTCCGCATCGAGGCGCGCGAAGTACTTCTCAGCGGTCTCGCGGAGGAGCGGCCGGAGCCTCACGAGGCTCTCGAGGAGTTCCGCCTTCGCGGCCTCCGTCTCCGCTCGCGCCTCCGCGTCCGCCTCCGAGCCCGACGCCGCGGACGTCGCCCTCTCCGCCATCCCAACCGCCGCCGCCTTCTCGTCCATCATCCGTGATTTCGCCATACACGACTCCTTCCACGACGCGCTCGACCTTTTTCCGCAGCTCCTCCGCGATGCGCGGGATCGAGCGGTTCCCGTTGACGATCTCGAATCCGTAGACGCTCCGCATCCGCTTGAACTCGGCCTGCATGAGCTTCTGGAACTTGATGAAGCTGGTGTACATGTCGCGCGAGAGGCCGAGGTCCATCCCCGACTCCCAATAATCGAGCGTCGGGCTCTTCTGGAACGCGCGCCGGATCAGGACCTCCGGCTCGACCTGCAGGTAGACCACCGCGTCCGGAACGAGCGCGATGCTGTAGAGCGACTCGAGCCACTGGCGCTCGGCGCCGCGCACGATGGCGCGCGCCATGAGCGTGTAGACGTAGCGGTCCGCGAGCACGATGAAGCCGGCCCGAAGCGCCGGGATGATCTTGTTCTCGAGCTGGTCGGCGAAGTCGGTCGCGTAGAAGAGCGTGAGCGTATGCAGCCCGAGGACGGAGCTCTTCTTCGCCTGGTCGAGCTCCTGCGAGACGAGCTCCGAGCGGCGCAATCCGAACGCCTCGACGGCGAACCCGCGGCTCTCGAGCCAATCCTTGAGGAGGTTGATCTGCGTCGAGCGCCCCGACCCGTCCGCCCCCTCGATCACGATGAGCTTCCCGCGCAGCGCGTCGAGATCGAGGTGCGGGACGACGCGGCCGTACGTCGTCGCCATGTTACTTCGCCTCCACGGCGTTCATGAACGTGGGCAGGTCGATCAGGTTCCGGATGATCTCGCGCACCTCGTAGTGCTGCTCCCGGATCGGGCGCGTCGCGTCGATGATCCGGAAGCAGAACTCGGACTTCATCGCCTCGTACTCGCGGAGGATCCGGCCCTGGAAGGCGCGGAAACTCTCGTACGGATCGGGCGAGAAGCCGAGGTCCATCCCCGCCTCGTGATACTTGAGGGTGGGCCGCCCGGAGAGGATGCGCGTGAGCGCGATCTCGAGCGGAGTCTGAAAGTAGAACGTGATGTCGGGCCGCACGGCGTACGCGTAGACGCTCCGCACCCACTCGGGATCGCAGCCGCGCACGACGTCGCGCGCGAACGCGGTGTACATGTAGCGGTCCGCGAGGACGACGTAGCCGGCCTGTAGGAGCGGGAGGATCTGGCGCTCGTAGCGGTCGCCGAAGTCCGTCGCGTGGATGAGGGAGAACGTCGTCGGCGTGAGGAGCTTCCGCCTCTTCCCCTTCTTCGTCGCCATCCGCACGATCTGCGACGAGTTCCACTCCGTGTAGTAGACGCGGACGCCCTCGGACTCGAGCCACCGCTCGAGGAGGTAGAGCTGGGTGGACTTCCCCGAGCCGTCGAGGCCCTCGACGGCGATAAGTTTCCCTGCGACTTGCGGATGCACCATGGGACTTTGGGTGAAGACCTCGGAGAGGGGTGGATCGTGAAGCCCCGCCGGGCGACGCTCGATGATACTGCGGCGAAGGTCCCGCGGCAAGCAGCGGGGCGGCCGCCCCGCGAGGAGCGCCTCGGAAAAAACGTGTCGGAACGGCGAATCCCGACCGCGTGGCACGGCGGTTGGAAAGGCCCCGCAAAGCGCGGATGGACGCCTAGTTACCGGCGAAGAGCGATTTGACCTGCCCCCACGTGCCGGGTTCCGCCGCCGTCGTCGCTTGGCTCAAGACCGCCTGCCGGACGTAGATGAAATCGTTCCCGGGGTCCTCGGTGCCGTCGGCGGCGTTCCCCGCGAAATAGAAGGTCACCGTGGGTTGGTTCGGCGCCACCCAGCGGAAGGGCCACGTGACCGGCCCGTTCGGCGTTCCCCATTCGGTCCCGCCATACGTGTGCTTGAGGAAGTCGGCGCTCGTTCCGCCGTTGTCCGAGAGCTGCGTCCGGATCAGATCGAGCACGACGAGATCGCCCGCCTGCTGGTTCGCCGCGTCGAGGACCGTGAGCTCGAACCCCCAACGCATCTGGCCGGGGTCGTAGATCCGGACGAGGAGGTCGTACGCGTTCCCCGGGACGAATGACGTCGGAAGCCCCTCGATCGACAGGCCGCCGTCGCCAGAGTTAGCGGCGTAGTCGCCGTGGCACAACGTGCAGTTGAAATTGATCGGCGGGTTCCCGCAGAAGTTGTCGCCGGGACCGAAGGCGGAGGCGCTCGCGTCGCGAGGCGCGCCGAGGGACGCCACCGCCGCGCCCAGCGCGATGAGGCCCACGAGAATGGAAGATCGAAACCGGGGACGAACGTTTGCGACAAGCCGCATCGAGGGACCCTCCGAAGTCGATTCCGGGGCGGCTCGCCGCCCACACTTCTAAGTGTTTGTATCGCAGGTTGTTGTGGGGCGATCGCAGAGAGTGTAGCACACTACGCGCTTCGAAATCTAGCCCCAGGTTGGCGACGCGCCCGGCCCCCTGGCGCGAAACTTGTATGTCGATCGCGCACCGACCACCTCACCGAGCCGAAAACGCGCATTCCGTTGACAGGAGGAGCCGATGAGAGCGCGATCATCCCACGACCACGGCGAGCGGCTCACCGCCGTCACGCTCAACGCTTACGCGAGGAAGCCGCTCCTCGCGCGGGAGGGCGCGCTCGATCTGTTCCGCGTCACGCTCGTTTACTACCGCCCGCAACTCCGGTTCGCCGTGTTCGGCTTCGCGGGCCTCGCCGACCACGTCCACATTCTCATGCGGCCGCTCGGCGCGCTCGGGATCGAGCGGATCCTTCGAGAGATCAAGGCGAGCTACTCGCGGAAGTACCACCAGTTCTACCGGCGACATGGCTCGGTCTGGCAACCGAAGTACTTCGTGCGGGAGGTGAACGGGGTCTACGCGTTGGAGCCGGGGCCGGGCCGGCTGCCGGGCTTGGCGAGCGGAACGCCGCGGGCGCAGAGCGGGCACGACGCGGGGGCGTAGCGGTCGATCGCGAGCGCGAGCAGGGTCCGCACGGGGATTCCCGGTTGGAACGCGCCGCCCGCGCGGTCGACGATCGCTCCGACCCCGACGGCGGTCGCGCCGGCGGACTCGACGAGCCGGCGGACCTCGGAGACCGATCCGCCCGTCGTGAGGACGTCCTCGACGAGGAGCACGCGCTCGCCGGCGCGGAGCGCGAAACCGCGGCGGAAGGAGAGCGCCTCGCCCTCGCGCTCGGCGAAGAGGAATCGGACGCCGAGGGCGCGGGCCACCTCGTGGCCGATCACGACGCCGCCGCGGGCGGGCGCCGCGACCGCCTCCGCGCGCGCGCCGGCGGGCGCGTCCGCGAAGAGCGCCGCGATCCCCGCGCCGAGCCGCTCCGCCCGGAGCGGATCCTCGGTCGCGCGCGCGCACTGCACGTAGCGGCCGCTGTGGTCGCCGGAGGAGAGGCGAAAGTGTCCCGACAGGAGAGCGCCGGACGACTCGAGGAGCGCGAGCGCCTCCCCCGGGCCGAGGGGGCGGGCGCCGCGCGCCGCGCGCGCGTCGGACGAGCCGGTCACCGCGCTCCTCCCCCGACGCTCACCGCACGATCTCCTCATCGCTCATCTCGCGGCGCCCTCGATCTCGGCGAGGAGGCCGAGTAGCGCCTCGCGTGGCGCGCTCGCCCGGACGATCGGGCGCCCCACGACGACGAGGTCCGCCCCCTCGGCGATCGCCTCTCGAGCGCCGAGAGTGCGCCTCTGGTCGTCGGCCGCGCTCCCAGGTCCGCGGACCCCGGGCGTCACGATGAGCGCCTCGGGACCGAGAGCGGCGCGGAACGCGCGGGCCTCGAGGGGCGAGGCCACGACGCCATCGATCCCCTCGGCGCGCGCGAGCCGCGCGAGTCGGAGCGCCGCGTCGCGCGGCTCGGCCGCCGCGTCTCCGAGCGCCTCGCGGAGCGCGGGCGCGTCGAGGCTCGTGAGGATCGTGACCGCGAGGAGGCGCGTCGCGCCTCCGGGCGGCGTGGCGTCCCGCGCAGCCCGCAACATCGCCCGCCCGCCCGCCGCGTGAAGCGTGACGAGCGCGGCGCCCGCCCGCGCCGCCTCGGCGACCGCCGCGGCAACGGTCGCCGGGATGTCGTGGAACTTGAGGTCGAGGAAGATCGACTTCCCGCGCTCGCGAAGGCCTTCCAGTACCGCGGGGCCGTCGCCAAGCAGGAGCGCCGGGCCGACCTTATAGAGGACGCCGAGTTCGCCGAGGTGATCGACGAGGGCGAGCGCCTCGCGGGCGCCGATCCCGTCGAGCGCGATCGCGACGCGCCGCGATGCGGCGCGCGCGGGCGGCGTCGCGGTCATCCCCCCTCCGGAGGAAAGCGAAACGTCACGACCGTGTGATCGACGTCGCGCGGCGGCGTGAAGAGCATCCTCCGCGCGGCGTCCACGGCGTACCGGTCCAGCTCGTGGTTCTCGCTCTGGATCACCTGGGCCTGCACGACGTCGCCCGTCGGCCCGACCGTGACCTGCACGCGCACGCTCCCCACGACGCCGCGCTGCGCGAGCTCCGTCGGGTACTCGGGCGTCACCTGCGTGAGGGCCGTGGGCGCGTTCGGATCGGGCTCCGTCGTTTGGAGGACCGGCGGGAAGTGGAAGGTCACGGTCGTGCGGTCGATCATTCCGGGCCGCGTGAATCGCGATCGGCGGGCCGCCTCCAGCGCGTAGTTCTCGAGCTCGAAGTTTCCGCTCTGGACGACGCGCGCGTCCGTCACCTCGCCGGTCGGCCCGAGGACGACCTCCACGATCACGTCCCCTTCGATCCCGCGCCTCTCGAGGTCGGGCGGATACGCCGGCGTGGCGAGCTCCACGAGGCGGGGCGGCAGTTGATCCATCGGCGAGCCGGCGAACCCGTCCTCGTCGGTCTGGAGGGGCGTCTCGATGGGGCGGAACGCGCGCCCGCCTTCGATCTCCTCGGCGCCCGGGGGCGGTGCGATCTCCTCGGCCGCGCCGGCCCCGGCCGATTCCGCCGCGGCGAGGGAGCGCGCCGCGTCCTCGACGGCGCCGCGCGCCGCGGTGAGCGCCTGCCGCGCCGCCGCGAGCTCCGTCTCGAGGGCGGTGCGCACGACCGCCGTGTCGAGCGGTGCCGGCCCCTCCTCCACGTACGGAACTCCGAGCGCCTCGGCGGCGCCCCGCGCGTAGGGGCTCTCGGGATGCTCGTCGAGGAGCCGCCTGTAGAGGACCTCGGCCTCCTCCCGCTCGCCGAGACGATGCTCTCGGATCCACGCCGTGGAGAGGAGCGCCTGGGGCGCGTACGGGCTGTCGGAGAAGTCCCGGATCACGGTCTCGTACGCGTCGAGCGCCTGCGCGGTCCGACCGAGCTTCAGGAGCTCGACCTGTCCGATCTCGACGAGCGCCCCGGCGATCTCCTCCCGTGACGCGCTGTCCGCGACGACGTAGAGTGCGTGCCGCCCCTCGGGGCCGAGCGCGGCGAGGTATCCGGCGCTCGTGAGCAGCGCCGGCGGAAGCGAATCGGCCGCCGCGCTGTCGGGTGTGAGCACGGCGGCTTCCACGCTGTCCGCCGTCGCATTCTCGGAGTCCACCACGGCACTCACGCTGTCCGGCGTCGCCACGGCGCTGTCCGGGCCGTCGGCGGCGCCCGCCGCGACGTCCGCGCTGTCGGCCGTGACCGCCGCGACGTCCGTCGTATCGCCGCCGCGGATCGAGTCCGCCACCTGCTCGATCCCGGCGCCCCATCCCCACGCCGAATCGCCCACGATCGCGGACGACTCGACGGGCGCGGTCGCCGCCTCGATCCGCTGCAGCCGCCCCGCGAGCCGCTCGTCGAGGAGGAGGCGCTGGCCCAGAACGTCCGCCCTCGGCTTGGCCTCCTTGCCCTCGGGGCCGCTCGTCGAGTGGATCGTGACGGAGTCGAAGCTCAACTTCGCCCACGCGAGGTCGCCGAATCGGTCGACAAGGAGCAGCCCGCGCTCATGGAGGGCGCGCGCGGCGGACGGCGTTCGGGGGAAGCGCGTCGGGACGTCCGAAAAGAGCGCGACGGCGAGCGAGTCGTTTCCTTCCGCCCGCGCGAGGACCCCGCGCTCCAGCGCGATCTCCGCCGAGTCGGCCGGCACTTTCGTGCGCGTGAGGAGGGCATCGAGAACCTGCCTCGCCTCGTCGGCCCTCCCCTCGAGGCGGAGCGATCGCGCGACCGCGAGCCGCGCCACCTTGTAGGTCGCCCATTCCCGCGTTGGGTCCGCCTGGATCATCTCGTACGCCCGCCGCGCTCGCTCGGGAGCGCCGCGCGCGAGCTCGACCTCGGCGATCGTCTCGGCCGCCTTCCGCGCCCACGGATCCTTGGCGTGCGCGGACAGGAATTCCTCGAACGTGGAGACCGCCGCCGTCGAGTCGCCGAGCCGGAGCCGCGCGAGCCCGAGGTGATACTGGGCGGAGGGGTGGTGCCGGCGCGCTTTCGGATCCTCGAGCACTTCGCCGAACGTCTGGGCCGCGATCGCCACGTCTCCGTCCTCGAGGCGCGCGACCGCGACGTGGTACCGCGCCTCGCGGGCGAGATCGCTCTTCGGGTAGAACTCGCGCAGCTCCTCGAACGTTCGGATCGCGGTGCCGTACTCGCCCCGCGCGAGCGCGCACTTCCCCATGAGGAGGAGCGCGTCGTCCACCCACCGGGAGCCGTCGTGGTCGGTGAGCACCTTCGCGCACTTCTGCATGCTCTTCTGGTACAGATCGAGGGCCTGCGGATTCGGCTTTCCTTCCGGAGACTTCACGCGCGCGGCCTCGGCGTCGGTGTAATACTTCTTCGCGTAGTAGAAGGTGTTGAAGTAGGCGCAGCCCGCGAGGAGAAGCGCGATGGGGACCAGCAGGCGTCTCGGCCCGACGGCCACGTCCCTATGCGCTCCTCTTGGGGAAGAACTCTCCGTCGCGGAATCGCGTCTCGCCGCCGACGAGGACCGCGGTCACCCGCCCGCGCAGCGTCCGCCCGGCGAAGGGCGAATTCCGAGAGAGCGAGAAGAACTCCGCGGGGTCGACGCGCCACGTCGCTTCCGGGTCGAACAGCGTGAGGTCCGCGACGGCGCCCGGCGCGAGCGCGCCGAGCGGGAGCCCGAGGACGCGCGCCGGGCCCACGGTCAGGCGCTCGATCGCCGCCGGGAGCGGCAAGCGCCCGGGACGGACGAGCGCCTCGAGGACGAGACCGAGCGTCGTCTCGAGGCCGACGAGGCCGAAGGGCGCGCGGTCGAACTCGAGGTCCTTCTCGAAGTCGGCGTGCGGCGCGTGGTCGGAGGCGATCGCGTCGAGCGCCCCGTCGGCGAGCCCGGCGACGAGCGCCTCGCGGTCGGCGGCGGTCCGGATCGGCGGGCTCACCTTGAAGCGCGTGTCGTAGCCCGCGAGGTCGTCCTCCGTGAGCGTGAGGTAGTGCGGCGTCGTCTCCGCGGTGACGCGCGCGCCGCGCGCCTTGGCGCGCCGGACCAAATCGACGCCGCCCGCCGACGAGACGTGCGCGACGTGCAGCCTCCCCCCGGTGTACTCGGCGAGCGCGATGTCGCGGGCGATCACGATCTCCTCGGCGACGGTGGGCCAGCCGCGGAGCCCGAGGCGCGTGCTCATCCGTCCCTCGTTCATCACGCCCCCCGCCGAGAGAGACTTGTCCTCGCAGTGCGAAATCAGCGGGACGCCGAACATCCGCGCGTACTCGAAGGCGCGCCGCTCTAGCCCCGCGTCGGCGACCGAGTCGCCGTCGTCCGAGAACGCGACGGCGCCCGCGGCGACCATCTCGCCGAATTCGGTGAGCCGCTTCCCCTCGCGGCCGACCGTGATCGCCCCGATCGGGTGGACGCGCGCGAGCCCCGCCTCCTCGGCGCGCGCCCGCACGAACCGGATCGCGCCCTGGTCGTCGAGGGCCGGCTCGGTGTTTGGCATGCACGCGACCGACGTGAACCCGCCGTGGAGCGCCGCGCGCGATCCGCTCTCGATCGTCTCCTCGTCCTCGCGCCCCGGCTCGCGGAGGTGCACGTGGATGTCGATCCCGCCCGGCATGAGGACGAGGCCGCGCGCGTCGATCACCTGCGCGCCGACGGCCGACGCGCCGCGCTCCGCGATCCGCCCGCCGACCACGAGGAGGTCGCCGACCTCGTCGCGCCCCGAGGCGGGGTCGACGATCCGGGCGCCTTTAATGAGCGTGAGCCGCTCCACTCGATTCCCCCCCCGCGAGAAGGTAGATGACCGCCATCCTCACCGCCACGCCGTTGGTGACCTGGTCGAGGATGACGGAGTTCGGCCCGTCCGCGACCTCCTGCGCGATCTCGACGCCGCGGTTCATCGGGCCCGGGTGCAGGACGATGATCTCGCGCTTCGTCCGCCGCAGTCGCTCCGCGGTGAGGCCGAATAGCGCGGAGTACTCGCGGAGGCTCGGCAGGAAGTTCTCCGTGTGGCGCTCCTTCTGGAGGCGCAGGACGATCACCGCGTCGGCGCCGACGAGCGCCTCGTCGAGATTGTGGTGCGCCGCGACCCCCAGTTCGTCGAGCCCCGGCGGGATGAGCGTGGGCGGCCCGCACACCGCGACCTCGGCGCCCAACTTCGTGAGCCCCCAGATGTCGGAGCGCGCGACCCGGCTATGCAGGATGTCCCCCACGATCAGGACGCGGAGCCCGCCGATCCGTCCCAGCCGCTCCTTGATCGTGAAGAGGTCGAGGAGCCCTTGCGTGGGGTGCTCGTGGAACCCGTCGCCCGCGTTCACGATCGACGAGTCGAGCCGGTCGGCGAGACACCGCGCGGCGCCGCTCGACGAGTGGCGGATCACGAGGAAGTCGATCCGCATCGCGTGGATGTTTCGCACCGTGTCGATGAGCGATTCGCCCTTCTCGACGCTCGAGTGCGACGCGGAGACCGACAGCGAGTCCGCCGAGAGGCGCTTCTCCGCCAACTCGAACGAGGCGCGCGTCCGGGTCGACGGCTCGAAGAAGAGGTTGACGACCGTCTTCCCGCGGAGGATCGGGACCTTCTTCACCTCGCGCTGCGAGATCTCCCGGAATGAGAGGCTCGTGTCGAGGATGAGCTCGATCTCGGCGCGCGAAAGGTCCTCGAGCGCGATCAGGTCCTTGCGGTCAAGCCGCATCCGGCCGCTCCGCGAGGAGGACCCGATCGACGCCGTCCTCCTCCGTGACCTGGACCGCGATCACCTCGCGCTGCGAGGTCGGGACGTGCTTGCCGACGTAGTCCGCCTGGATCGGCAATTCACGGTGGCCGCGGTCGATCAGGACCGCGAGCTGGATCGAGCGCGGGCGGCCAAAGTCGATGATCTCGTCGAGGGCCGCGCGCACGGTGCGCCCCGTGTAGAGGACGTCGTCGACGAGGATCAGGTTCTTGTCCTCGACGTCGAAGGGGATCTCGGTCGTCCCGACCACCGGCTGGTGCGCGATCGTCTTGAGGTCGTCGCGATAGAACGTGATGTCGAGGATCCCGAGCGGCACCTCGACCTTCTCGATGGCCGCGATCTCGTCGCGAAGCCGCGCGGCGAGGTGCGCGCCGCGGCGCCGCACCCCGAGGATGCCGATCGTCCCGGTCCCGCGGTTCCGCTCGAGAATCTCGTGCGCGATCCGCAAGAGGGCCCGCCGGATCTCCTCCTTGTCGAGGAGCTCGCGCTTGAAGTGCGTGATCTCAGCCATCGGGTCACATCTCCCTTCTCGGTTCCGCCGGCCGCCGCGCGGCGCCCGAGCGCCGCCGCGCCGCCTCCACGATCTCGCGCGCGGCGCCCGTGACGTCGGCGAGCCCGACCCGCACCGGCCAGCCGCGGCGCGCGAGCTCCGCGAGGACGACCGCGGTCCCCGGCGGCTCGACGCCCGCGGCGCGCAAGCGCTCGGGCTCGGCGAGGAGCGCGCCCCATCCGCCGTCGTGCGCGACGCGCCCCTCCTCGAGGAGGAGCACGCGCGTCGACGTCCGCGCGGCGAGTTCCGAGTCGTGCGTCGCGACGACGACCCCCGTTCCGCGCCCCACAAGGTCCGCGAGGATCTCCTCGAGCCGCTCGCGACCCTCGCGGTCGAGCCCCACCTCTGGCTCGTCGAGCACGACGAGCCGCGGCTCGAGCGCGAGGATCCCCGCGAGCGCGACGCGCCGTCGCTCGCCGTCCGAGAGCGCCCACGGCGCGCGGCCGTGGAGCGGCTCCGCGACGCGGCAGAGCCGGAGCGCCTCCCGCGCCCGCGCCCGCGCCGCGGCGTCGTCGAGCCCGGCGTTGCGCGGGCCGAACGCGACGTCGTCCAGGACGGTCGGCGCGAAGAGCTGAACCTCGGGGAACTGGAACAGGAGACGAACCGGGGCGGTCACCCCGCCACCCCCGCGAGCATACTCCACCCGGCCCTCGTTCGGCGAGAGGACTCCCGCGAGGATTTCGGCGAGGGTGGACTTTCCGGAGCCCGAGGGCCCGAGGATCGTGACGCGCTCCCCCCCGTCGATGGCGAGCGTGATCCCCGCGAGCGCACGCCGGGCGGACGGGAGCCCAGCGTCGTACACGTGCCCGACGGATTCGAGGCGAACGACGGTCATCGCGTGGGAAACCTCACTTCGATCGGGATCGGCTCGGCGGGACAGTATACGGGCTCCCGGCCGCGGCTTCGATGAGCGAGGGGAAAAAGAAGGCGGGCACCGCTGGGGTGCCCGCCTCGATTGAGCCAAGATCGCGGCCGTCGTGAACTACCGGTAGAGCCCCTTCACCTGGCCCCAGGTGGTGCTCTCGGTCGCGGTCGTCGGGCACGGCTCGATTCCGCAGCCCGAGAAGGTCAGCAAGTACTTGGAGCCGCAGGGCACGCCATCGAACACGCTCGGCGCGACGAAGATCCAGACCGTCGTCCCGCAGTTGAACGAGCACGAGACAGGCTGGCATTCGGCGCCGAACACCGAGCCGCAGAGAATCGAGATCGGACTGCAGCTCGGGTTGATGACCGCGAGCTGGACGGGGAAATCGGCCACGACCGAGACCGTCCCGACGCCCGTGCCGGTCGTCGTGAGCACGTACCAATCCGTATCACGATACTGAAAGCCGGTGTACAGATACGTTCCGGCCTCGCCGCAGATCGTGTTGCACGTGACGGTCGAGTAGACGGGTGGGGCCGAGTTGCAGCCGCCGTTTGTGGCGTCGACGTAGTCCACGCCGCAGTCCGGTTCATTCTCGAGCTGGTGAGCGGGCGGGCACTCTGTCAGGGTGCACGGCTGGTGGACGCTGACGCAGATGTCGTAGTCGCCGCAGTCGCCCAGGTAACCGTCCACGATGATGTAGTACGTGTTGCCGGCGTTCATGGGGACGTTCGAGACCTTCGACTGGAAGCCGGTGATCCCGCATCCCGCGTCGTCATTGCAGGCGACGAGGTTGCCCGCGACGTTCGCGTAGACGTAGACCTTCGTGTCGTAGAGCGACGTGCACATGTCGATGTCGATCAGCTCGTTCACGGCGGGCGAGTACTTGTAGACGACGTCCGGTGAGAGCGACCCGGTGTAGGGGCATGACACGTCGTAGTCGTTGATGTTGTTACACGTGTTGCCGGAGTCACAGTACGGCAGCAACGTGATATCCAGCGCCGTGCCGATCGTCTCGCCACCCTCGGCGGCGGGCTCGACCGGCGTGTTGCCGCTCAGGTTCGCGTTCTTTGCGGCGATCGCGGCGTCCATGTCGAAGGCGTTCGACGTCGTATCCAAGTAAGCCGGCGCGATCGACGATGTTCCGAGCAGAAGGAGCGCGACAACGATAGCGGTTCGTCTCATGTGTCTTCTCTCCTCGAGGGCGAAAACGGCGGTGACGTGGGAATCCGGTGATCGAGGTCCAGTTGTCATACTTGGCCTACGGCTGGAAAGGATAACCCATTGGGCCCAATCGGGTAAAGCGAAAAGGTCCGCGCGGACGGCGAGCCGCCGATCGATGAGCGGGGCCCGGCGACTCGACGGCGAGTCTCACTTGCATAATGAATCGGCCGAAGTCAATCGCCTATCGACTATCAAACATGGGCGTTACGACGGCGCCTGTGAGCGTGGTCAGGGGGCGTTGCCGGGACCTCCGCCCGCCGCGCCGAGGTCCAGGTGCGAGGCCATCGCGCGCGGCTCGAGCGAGGGCCCGGGATCGATCCCCTCGGCCGCGAGCGCGCCTCGGAGCGCGGCGAGCGACGAGGATCGGAGACCGAAGCGAGCCAAGTCGTCGAGCGACTCGATCAGGTCGCGTCGCGCGATCTCGCGGATGATGCGTCCGCGATCGAGCACGAGAACTCGGTCCGCGAGCGATGCGTCCTCGAAGTCCTGCGTCGCCCAGAGGAGCGCGGCGCCTTCCTCGCGGCGGGCCCGGTCGATCAGGGCGCGCGCCGCCGCGCGGTGACGCGCGTCGAGGAGGGCGAGCGCCTCGTCCACGACGAGGCAGGCGGGCCGCGGCGCGAGGGCCGCGGCGAGCGCGACGCGCGCGCGCTCCCCGCCCGAGAGCGCGAGCGGGGAGTCGCCGGCGCGGCCCGCCACGTCGAATCGCTCGAGCAACTCGCTCACGCGGGCGCGCATTGCCTCGCGCTCCCAGCAGTGATTCTCGAGGCCGAACGCGATCTCGCGCTCGACGGTGGGCGCAACGAGGGTCCACTCCGGGTTCGAGAAGAGGACCCCGATCCCGAGCCGCGCCGCGCGGAGACCCTCCGCCGTCGAGAGGTCCTTCCCGCCGAAGACGACTCGTCCTTCCCACGGCGCGGCGAGCCCCGCGAGCACGCGGAGAAGCGTCGACTTGCCCGAGCCGTTGGCGCCGACGACGGCGACGGCCTCACCCGCGCGGACCTCGAGATCGATTCCGTCGAGGACGACGAGGCGGTCCGCCGCGCCCGTTGCGTCGCCGGCATCGCCCCGGTCGTAGCCCGCGCGGATCCCCTCCGCGCGGATCATCTCAGCGATCGGAGGACCGCCTCGTAGACTTCGATGAAGGGGAGGCCCGTTTGGCGGGAGATCCGCAGGCAGTCGTCGTACTCGGGCCGCGAGCGGAGCCGCCCGCCGTCGAGCATCGCGACCTTGACGCGCACGGGCCCCCACGGCGTCGAGGCGACGCGCTCCTCGCGCGGCAGGCGGAGGCGGCGCGTCTCGCGCACCCGAACGCCGAGCGTCGGCGTTTCGAGGACGAGCGCGCGCGTGACAGCGTCGAGGCGATCGGGCGTGACGAGCGCGGTCAAGAGGTGCGCGGGGCGCCCCTTCTTCATGAGGACGGGCGTGACGAAGAAATCGAGCGCGCCGGCGGCGAGGATCCGCTCGAAGATGGACTCGAACGCTTGGGGGTTCATGTCGTCGACGTTCGTCTCGACCACGATGAGCGTCTCCTCGACGGGCGCGGCGTCGGCCTCACCGACGATCACGCGAAGGAGGTTCGGGAACTCCTTCGGGTCGCGCGTCCCGCAGCCGTGGCCGACGGCGCTGACGCGAAGAACGGGCGGCGCCGCGGGCGTCGCGAGCGTCACGAGGAGCGCGGCCCCGGTCGGTGTCGTCCGCTCGAGCGGGACGTCGGTGAGGCGGACGGGGCGCCCGCGCAGCAGGGCGAGCGCCGCGGGCCCCGGGAGCGGGATGACGCCGTGCGCGGCCGGCACGCTCCCCGAGCCCAACGGGACGGGCGAGTGGTAGGCAGTGTCCACGCGCAGCGACTCGAACGCGGCCACCGCGCCGACTATGTCCACGACCGCGTCGAGCGCGCCGACCTCGTGGAAGTGGACCTTCTCGGGCGGCACGCGATGGATCTCCCCTTCGGCCTCGGCGAGGCGCCGGAACGCCGCCGTCGCGAGACCCTTCGCCGCCGCCGAGAGCGCGCTCTTCGCGACGAGCGCCTCGATCTCCGGCAGGTGCCGCTCGTGGGCCGCATCCGGCGCGACGACGCGCGCGGCGAGCCCCCCGATCCCGTGGCGGCTCGACGGGCTCGTTTCGAGGCGGAGGTCCGCGATCCCCAGCGACGCGATCGCTCGGTCCACCGCGTCGCGCGAAGCGCCGGCGTCGAGGAGCGCGGCGAGGAACATGTCGCCGCTCGCCCCCCCCACGCAGTCGATGTACGCGATCCTCACGACGGTCCCGCCTCGGGGCCGCTCCCGCGCGCGCCGCCGCCCGCGCTCCCGCCGCCGCGCGTCCGCCCGCTCCCGGCGAGGATCCGGTGCGCCGCGCACGCGGCTCCGAAACCGTTGTCGATGTTCACGACCGAGACGCCCTGCGCGCAGGAGGAGAGCATGGCGAGGAGCGCGGTGAGCCCTCCGAACGAGGCGCCGTACCCGACGCTCGTCGGGACGGCGATGACCGGCGCGGCGACGAGGCCCCCCACGACGCTCGCGAGCGCTCCCTCCATGCCGGCGATCACGATCACCACGTCGGCCGCGCGGAGCCGGTCGTGATCGGCGAGCACGCGGTGGATCCCCGCGACGCCGACGTCGAACGCGCGCTCGCGGCCAACGCGGAGCGCATCGAGCGTGGCGCACGCCTCCTCCGCGACCGGGAGGTCGGAGGTCCCGCCCGTGACGATCAGGACCGTGCCGGCCACGGCGGGGGCCTCGGGCGCCACGTGGTACGCGACCCGCCCCACCGAGTTGTACGACGCCGCCGGAATCTCCTTCCTCAGCATTTCCCACAGTGGGACCGAGACGCGCGTCGCGATGAGCGTGTTCCCCGCCGTGATGATCCGGAGCGCGATCGCGACGGTCTCCTCGGGCGGCTTCCCGTCGCAGAGGATCGCCTCCGGGAAGCCCTGCCGGAGAGTCCGGTGGTGATCGATGCGGGCGAAGGGGAGGTCTTCGAACGGGAGGTTCTTCAGGCGATCGAGAGCGTCCTCCACCGAGAGACGACCCGCGGCCATCTCGCGGAGGATGTCACGCAGTCGCGAGGGATTCATCGGCCGCCCCAACGAGCTCGCGGGCTTCGCACCGCGCCACGTATTCGACGAGGATCTCGCGGACTTCCGCGAGCGTCTCGACCGCGAAGAGTCGTTCCCGCAGGCGCGCGCTGTCGGGCATCCCCTTCGTGTACCACGCGAGGTGCTTCCTCATGTTCAGGACGCCCGTCCTCTCCCCTTCCTCCTCGACGAGGAGCTCCGCGTGACGGAGCCCCATCTCGATCTTCTCGCGGATCGACGGCGGGGCCGGCCGCTCCCCCGTCGCGAGGTACGCGCGGATCTCGTGGAAGACGAACGGGTTCCCCATCGCCGCCCGGCCGATCATCACCGCGTCGACGCCGGTCTCGCGCAGGCGGCGGCACGCGTCGTCCGCCGTCGCGATGTCGCCGTTGCCGATGATCGGGATGCGCGCCCCGCGCTTCGCGTCGGCGATGATCTCCCAGTCGGCCTCGCCGCGGAACATCTGGGCGACCGTCCGGCCGTGGATCGTCACGGCCGCGGCGCCGGCGCCCTCGAGCGCGCGGACGACCTCGAGCACGTTGATCGAGGAATCGTCCTGCCCGATCCGCACCTTCACGGTCACCGGGATGTCGACCGCCTTCACGCACGCTTCGGCGATCGCGGCGGCGCGCGCCGGCTCGCGGAGGACGGCGGCTCCCTTCCCCTGGCAGACGACCTTCTTCACCGGGCAGCCGAAGTTGATATCGAGGAGGTCCGGGCGCCCCTCGGCGGCGATCCGCGCGGCGATCCCCATCGACTCCGGCTCGGATCCGAATAACTGGATGCCGAACGGGTGCTCGTCGGGCTCGAAGCGCATGAGGGCCCGCGTCTTCTGGCCGCCGCGCTCGAGGCCGTCCGCCGAGACCATCTGCGAGTAGACCATCGTCGCGCCCTGCTCCTTGCAGAGGCGGCGGAACGCAGAGGTGGTCACGCCGCAGAGCGGCGCGAGGAAGACCTGGCCGAGATCCGTTGTGCCGAGTCGCATAGGGCGATCCTAACGCGCGCCGGGGGGCCGATCAAGCGACGCCGGGCGCGGGCGAGGGGGCCAGTTCGCGCAAGGGCCGTTGGTCCCCGCAGGCGACATCGCCCGGAGCCGCGCCGCTGCGATGCGCGCGCAAACTTGGCGGTCGTTCGCGGCGCGGCGAGGCAGTCGTCGAAGGGGAGCCATCGGCCCGCTGGAGCGCGAACTGGCCCGCTACCCCGGCGTGGGGAGCGCGGCGAGGACGTCGGCGAGCGTCTCGAACGACGTCGCCGCGATCCCCTCGCGGCGCGCGAACGCCAACAGGTCGTCCTTCGCGAAGAGCCGGTCCGCGACCGGCGCGGCGCACCGGTCCGAGACGCCGTTCCCGACGAACCACACGGTCTGGCCGAGCGCGCGGCGGCGGCGCGCTTCCGCGCCCTTGCAGGTCCCGCATCGTCCGCAGCCCGACGCGGAGTTCGGGAACGCGGGGACGAGCCGCCCGTCCGGGTTGGCGGTCAGACGGTTGGCGCGGAACGCGACGTCGGCGAAACCCTCCCGGGCGAGCATCGCGGCGATGTAGAGGTCGAGCCCGTCGGAGAGGACTTCGATCTCCCAGCCGAGGCGTTGGCACCTCTCGACGATCGGGCCGAACGCGGGGTCGAGGCGGAGGGGGGCGCAGAAATCGAGGATCTCCTCGCGCGTGGCGCACGCGAGAGCGCACTCCTCCTCGAGGCACTCACGGCCGCCGAGCGCGCCCGCGTTCCAGCGGGCGACGAGACGCGCCCAGGCGGCGCGGTCGCGCGCGAAGGTCTTGAAGAACGCGTGGCCGACGTCGCGGGGCGAGACGGTCCCGTCGAAATCGAGAAGGAGCGCGTGCGCGGCCCGGTCTACCGCGGGGGCTCCCAGATCACCTTCGCCTTCAGGCGACCCCAGGTGTACTCGGTCACCCTGGGCTCCGGCCCCGGCAGGTACGTCTCGATGCCGGTCGCCGTGATGAAGATGACGCCATCCATCCCCAAGAAGCAGTGGAAGCCGCACTCGTAGAGGATCGTGGCGTTGCCCGGCGGTAGAAGCGATTGGTTGAACACGACGGTAAACGTCGGGTTGAACTCGTCGACGAGAGCGTTCCAGAGGCCGGCGCCGCCCGTGCACTGGTTGCCGTCGAACTCCGTCGTCGTGTGCGAGCCTTCCACCCAGACCCAGCGCACGGTGTCCCCGTAGGCGATCTGGAGGGTGTCCGGGGCGAAGCGGAAGGGACCATCGGGCTCTGCCCCGCGGACGTTCACGTTCCAGGTCTTGGCGTCACTCGAGCCCGCGAGACCGACGAGCAGGATCGGTAGAACGAGCAGAATCCGCAACAGAGTCCCCAGGCGCATGCCATGACCCTCCTAGTCTGGTCTCGATGGGAACCTCGACTCTACCAAACGGCGGGCCGGTGCGCTAGCCCCTCGGTCGGAGCGGAGCCCTCGCCGCGGGGCGGCCCGCCCCGCGGCGGTCGTCGCGAGCCCGGCTAGCGGGGCTCGCGCGCGGCGGCGGTGCCCTCGGGCGTCTCCTTCGAGGCGTCGACGGGCGGCGTCTTCGCCCGCTCGATCTCGGCGAGCGCGAACATCTCCTTCAGGGTCCGCGCGTTGTCGAAGAGCGCGACCGCCTGGTGGAGCTGGTCGTCGAGCCGGATCGCGACCTTGATGGCGGCCTCGTCGCCGAGCCGCCTCCGGATGATCTCCGTCTGGATCCAGGTCTCGACGTACTCGCGGTCGGCCTCGAACTCCTCCTCGGTGAACTCGATCTCCTTCGACTTCGCGAGGCTCTTGAACTCCGCGAGCATGGCCTCGGAGACGACGAAGTCCTCGGCGATCGGCTCCTTGTGCTTTCCGAGGTAGTTCACGCCGTAGTCGAAGAAGAGGCTGTTGCGCACGAGAGCCTCCTCGAGCTTCGTGAGACGCGTCTGCTCGATCGTGATGTCCGGCATGATGCCGCCCATCCCGTGGACCGTCCGCCCCGCGTTCGTCTTGAACTCGGGCATCGAGTCGCCGTCCGCCGGGTGCGGCGTCTTCAGCACCGTGATCGGCTTCTCGTCCTTGTGGATGCTCCGCCCCGACGGCGTGTAGTACTTCGCGGTCGTGATCTTGAGCCCCGTGTCGCCCGAGAGGGGAAGGACGCTCTGGACCGAGCCCTTCCCGAACGTCGCCTCCCCGAGGATGAGCCCGCGGTCCCAGTCCTGGATCGCCCCCGCGACGATCTCGGACGCGGACGCGGAGCCCGAGTTGACGAGCACGATGATCGGGTAGCCCGTGTGGACCGTGTTCGCCCGGTCGTAGAACCGGTGGTTCGAGGCCGCCTTCCGCCCCTTCGTGAACGTGATCAACTCGTCCTTGTCGAGGAAGAGGTCGGACACCGCGACCGCCTGGTCGAGGAGTCCGCCCGGATTCCGGCGCAAGTCGAGCACGAGCCCCTTGAGGCCGCTCGTCTCGAGCTTCGTGAGCGCCGCCTCCAGGTCGTGCTCGGTCGACTTCATGAACTGCGTCACCTTGATGTAGCCGATCCCGTCCTCGCCGGGGAGCATGAACGCGTAGGGCACGCTCTTGAGCTCGATGATGTCGCGCGTGATCGTGTAGTCGAGCAGGCCCTCGTAGCCCTCCCGCTCGATCGAGATCGCGACCTTCGTCCCCTTCGGGCCGCGCAGGCGCTTCACCGCGTCCTCGCTCGTCATCCCCTTCGTCGGCTCGCCCTCGATGAAGCGGATGCGGTCGCCGCCCTGGATCCCCATCTGGTAGGCGGGCGTCCCCTCCATCGGAGAGATCACGGTGAGAACGCCGTCGCGCACCGTGATGACGATGCCGAGGCCGCCGAACGAGCCCTGCGTGCTGACCATGAGGTCGCCGTACGCCTCGTCGTCCAGGAACTGCGTGTGCGGGTCGAGGGCGGCGAGCATTCCGTCGATCCCCGCCACGATGAGCCCGTGCGCGTCGATCTCCTCGACGTAGTCCGTCTCGACGCGCTGGAGGATCTGGCTGAAGAGATCGAGGTCCTTGTAGATCGAGCCGCCGATCGCGAGGACCTTTCCCGAGAGGAACTGCTCGCCGCCGCCGAAGAAGAGTAGGGCCAGGACGGCGACGACCGCCGGGAACCACACCGCACGACGAATCTTCATGAACGTCCTCCAGGGGAAAAAAGGCGGGTCCCCGTGACTCCGCATCCACCTCATATCGGCGCGCCGGGATCGGCGGTTGAGCCCTCCGGGCGGGCCGTCAGAGGCCATTCTAACAAGGATTTCGCGGCGGTTCCAGGTCGCGTTCGCGCGGCGGGCGCTTCAGCGGGGCGAGCGCTTCGCCGCCTTGCGTGCGGCCACGCGGGGCGTCCCCCGGGCGCGGCGAGCCCCCTTCTTCCCGTAGCGCGCGATGAACGCCTCCGTCATCTGCCGCGCCTCCTCGTCCGTGTACTGGACGGGAGGGGACTTCTTGAAGTACGCCGAGGGCTCGACGAGCGCCCCGGAGAGCCCGTTGTCGAGCCCGAGCTTCGCGCAGCGGACCGCGTCGATGATGACGCCGGCGGAGTTCGGCGAGTCCCACACCTCGAGCTTGAGCTCCACGTTGAGGGGGACGTCGCCGAACGTGAGCCCCTCCATCCGGATGTAGGCCCACTTCCGGTCGGAGAGCCACTCGACGTAGTCGGACGGCCCGATGTGGACGTTCGCCGGGCCGAGGTCGTAGTCGAGTTGCGACGTCACGGCGTTCGTCTTGGAGATCTTCTTCGACTCGAGACGCGAGCGCTCGAGCATGTTGAGGAAGTCCGTGTTCCCCCCGACGTTCAGTTGGCTCGTGCGGAGAAGCTTCACGCCGCGGTCGCGGAAGAGGCGCGTGAGCACGCGGTGGACGATCGTCGCGCCGACCTGCGACTTGATGTCGTCGCCGATCACTGGAAGCCCCTTCTGCGCGAACCGATTCTGCCAGTACTTCTCGCGGGCGATGAAGACGGGGATCGCGTTCACGAACCCGCAGCCGGCCTCGAGCACCTGCTCGACGTACCACTTCGTCGCCTCCTCGCTGCCGACCGGGAGGTAGTTCACGACGACGTCGGTCCCGGTGTCCTTGAGGATCTTCACGATGTCCTCGGTCGAGCCGGGCGCCTTCGTGATCACCTTCGAGAGGTAGTGCCCGAGGCCGTCGTGCGTCATGCCGCGCGCGACGCGGACCCCGACGCGCGGCACGTCGCAGAACTTGTACGTGTTGTTCGGCTTCGTGAAGATCGCCTCGGAGAGGTCCTTCCCCACCTTGTTCTTGTCGATGTCGATCGCGGCGGCGAACTCGATGTCGCGGACGTGGTAGCCGCCCAGGTTCACGTGCATGAGCCCGGGAATGAACGCGTCCTCCCGCGCGTTGCGGTAGAAGTGGACGCCCTGGACGAACGACGACGCGCAGTTGCCGACCCCGATGATGGCGACGCGAACCTTGCCGCTCATGCTCACTCTTCCTCCGATTCCTTTCGAACGAGTCCCGCCGGGCGGGAGATGAGGTGACGATGCGACGACGCGACGATTCCGAGAGCCTACGATTCCGCGAGTCTACGATTCCGCGAGCGCCTTGCCGCTCGTGCGGCGCGCGACGTAGAGGATCCGCTGGAGCGCCGTAACGTGCGTGAGCGCCGCCAGGACCCACAGGACGACGACGACCGCGCTCCAGCCGACGAGGAGCGCGACGATTAAGAGAACGAGCCGCTCGGGCCGCTCGAGGAGTCCGACGCGGCACTCCTCGCGGAGCCCCTCGGCGCGGGCGCGCGTGTAACTCACGAGGAGCGAGCCCGTGATCGCGAGGAAGACCGCGACGAGCGTCGGCCCCCCACGGTAGCGCCACGCGAGCGCGAGGAACACCGCGACCTCCGAGTAGCGGTCGATCGTCGAGTCGAGGAACGCGCCGAGTTTCGTCTGCCGCTGGGAGAGACGGGCCACCGCGCCGTCCATCGTGTCGCAGAGCCCCCCCGCGAGGAGCAGGCCACCCGCGAGCGCGCGCTCCCCCGCGAGCACCGCGACGCCCGCGAGCGCGGAGAGGGCGAGCCCCGCGAGCGTGAGGGCGAGCGGCGGGACGCCCAGGCGCGCCAGCAGGCGAACCCCCGGATCAAGAACGTGGCGCACGCGCCCGTGTACGAAGTCTTTTGCCATGGGTGGCGTCTCCGGCGAGCCCGAGGCGGCAACGTCGGCCATCGCCTCAACGGTCGACCGCAAAGCCGGTGAATCTAACAGGGCCGGCGCGCGCCTGTCAACGGGAATCGCGGCGCCGCGGCCAGCCGTCAACTCTCGGATTCCGCGGGGGTTCCGGCGGGCGGCTCGGCCCGCGCGCCCCGCGCGGTTTGCGCGGCCCGCGAGTCGAGGTGGCGCCGGTAGAGCTCCCGCTTCGGGATGCCGAGAGCGCGCGCGACCTCGGCGATCGCCTCGCTCGTCCGCGCACCGCCGGCGATGAGCCGCTCGACGAGGGCGATCGGGTCGTCAGACGCGGCGCCCTCCCCGAACCCGCCCCCCGTCTCCGTCCCCGCGCCGCAACTGCGCGAGCGCGCGGCTCCGCCCGCGATCTCCGTCGGTCCCTCGATCACGAGCACGACCTCGCCGCGCGGCGGCGCGTCGCGCACGAAGAGCGCGAGGTCCGGGAGCGGCGCGCGCAGGAACTCCTCGAAGCGCTTCGTGATCTCGCGCGCGAGGACGGCCGGGCGCGGGCCGAGCGCAGCCGCGAGGTCGCGGAGCGTCGCCGCGACGCGCGGCGCCGCTTCGAAGAGGACGATCGTGCGCGGCTCGAGAGCGATGCGCGCGAGGCGCTCCCGGCGGGCGCGGCCGGCGCGCGGCAGGAAGCCCTCGAACGCGAAGCGCGCCGTCGGGAGCCCCGAAGCGACGAGCGCGGCGAGGAGGGCGGAGGCGCCGGGGATCGGGACGACGCGGATCCCGCGCGCGACCGCGAGCGCCACGAGGTGCGCGGCCGGGTCGGAGATGCCCGGCGTCCCCGCGTCGGTGACGAGCGCGACCGACTCGCCTCCCGCGAGGCGCGCGAGGAGGCCCGGCGCGGCGCGCTCCCGGTTCCGCTCGTGGTACGCGACGGTCCGCGCTCGGATCCCGTAGTGCGCGAGGAGGACGCGCGTGACGCGCGTGTCCTCGCAGGCGACGACCGCGGCCTCGCCGAGGACGCGCAGCGCGCGGTGCGTCACGTCCTCGAGGTTTCCGATCGGCGTCGAGACGAGGTAGAGCGTGCCGAGGGCCGCGGAGGCCGGCGCCTGCGCGCTCGCCCTCCCGGGCGCCGGCGCTCTCACACTCCCCCGCGCGCCCTTCCCCCGAGAATCCTGTTGCACGCGCGCTCCCTCCTGCCGGAGAATCGAAGCCCACCCGGCGCGGTCGCGCCGGGCGCTCGCATCGTAGCCAAGCGCAGGAGGCCCCGCAAGTGACCCAGGAATCCCTGAACATCTTCGAGAACGCGCTCTACTACTTCGATGCCGCGGCCCGCGCCCTCAAGCTCTCCGAGAACCAGGTCGCGGTCATCAAGGCGCCCCGCCGGGTCACCGAGGCCAACCTCCCCGTGCGGATGGACGACGGCACGATTCGCGTCTTCCAGGCGTTCCGGGTGCAGCACAACATCGCGCGTGGGCCCGCGAAGGGCGGGATCCGCTTCCATCAGGACGTGAACGTCGACGAGGTGAAGGCTCTCGCCTTCCTCATGACCTACAAATGCGCGGTCGTGAACATCCCGATGGGCGGGGCGAAGGGCGGGGTCGTCGTCGATCCGCGGCAGCTCTCGGACGGCGAATTGGAGCGGCTCGCGCGCCGCTACATGGCCGAATTGGCGAACCTCTTCGGCGAAAACAAGGATGTCCCGGCGCCCGATGTGAACACCGACCAGCGCGTCATGGGATGGATGATGGACACGTTCTCGATGCACTACGAGCAGTGCCTCCCGGGCGTGATCACGGGGAAGCCGCTCGAGCTGGGCGGGTCGCAAGGGCGCGAGCGCGCGACCGGCCAGGGGATGCTCTACGCGCTGCGCGAGGTCGCGCGGTGGGAGGAGATCAACCTGAAGGGCGCGACGGCGGCGGTGCAGGGGTTCGGGAACGCGGGATCGTGGAGCGCGCGCGTGCTCGCCGAGGACGGGCTCAAGGTGATCGCGATCTCGGACGTGACGGGGACCTACGTGTCGGAGAGCGGGATCGACATCGAGGCAGCGATCGGATACTCGAAGGAGAACCGCTCGCTCGCGGGGCTCGAGAAGGCGCTTGGCGTGAAGAAGGACCCGAGCCCGGCGGCGGTGCTCACGATCCCCGTCGACGTGCTCGTGCCGGCCGCGCTCGAGAACCAGATCCTCGCGGCGAACGCGCCGAAGATCCAGGCGAAGATCGTGGCCGAGGTCGCCAACGGGCCGACGACGAACGCGGCGGCCGAGATCCTGCGTGACCGGAGGATCCGCGTCATCCCCGACATCCTCTGCAACTCCGGCGGCGTCGCCGTCTCCTACCTCGAGTGGGTGCAGAACCGCATGGGCTACTACTGGAGCGAGGAGCGCGTTCTCCAGGACCTCGAGCGCATGATGAAGGACGCGACGCGGAGCGTCCTCGAGACCGCGCGCGACTACAAGGTCACGATGCGGATCGCCGCCTACATCGTGGGGATCCAGCGGGTCGTGCGGACGGCGGAGATTCGGGGGTTGTACGCGTAGGGCGGGCCTCTCCCCGGAGAGATGCGTTCCCCCGGCCCCGATCACGTCAGCGAACGGCCCCCACAGAGGGGTCCGATTCGGCCCAGTTATAGACTTCCGCGCTTTTTCGGTGCAAGGCGGCGTCTTGGAAGAAGAACTGTTGCGACGGAGGGCGCCGCGCCGAGAGCCGTCGAGTTTTGGACTTTGGCGAGGAGTCTATAACTCAGCCTGCCAGGAGCGAGGGACCCCGTCAAGAACAGTATGTTCCCCCGAATCTTGCCTGACGGTGGTATCCTCTTAAGTTCCTGGTTCTTCAAACTTCGACCATTCCCCCGGAACGAGGAGCGGACAGCCCTCAGGACGCGCCGGCGCGAATGGCGCTCTTCATCCAGGCCCTCGCCCCGGGCGCGGGTATCAGGCTCGATCCCGGAGATTGACATGCCGGCCACATGGAGAAGTCGGCCCGTGCGGATCGTCGTGCCAGGGGAGCGGGTGCATGATGCGCGGATGCGCTGCCGATGACACGGTGGCTCGGATGTTCGTTTGGTCTGCCTCGGACGTAGAGAGAAGTGTCGCCCCTAGCCAAGGGCCGCGCCACGAGTCGGAGGAGGTGCTCGTCTTTCGCGTTTCGCGTGTCTCTCCTAGCGGACGCGCGATAGACCGCTGGAAGCTACCGGCATCGGCAACGTAACGGGAAACTGAGGTGAGAAGAATGAAAAGACTGTGGATAGAGAAGAAGAAAATCGCGCGTGCGCTCACCATTGTCGCTGTGCTGGCGCTTGCAACAACGGCGCTTTGGCCGTCGGCGGCACATGCGGCCAAGATACTCGACCCACAGAATCCGAGTAACTTCACGCGAGATGGGCAACAGAACTTCATACCCGGCCCCGTTCTCAGGTTGACCGACACGAGCAGTTCTGACTTCATTGCGTTTTTCACGAATGATATAGACGCTGGCCCCGGCATCGACGTCGATGTCGTCTCGACGTTCCAGGTGATCCAGCCCGCGCCGAACAACGCCGACGCCGGTAATCGTGTGGTGATCAACGATGGCGTGAATCGATCCGCGATCGCCGCCTGTGTTGTCATCAGTAGCGTGCGCGGCATCGGCCTGCTGTCGCAGGGCCAACCCGGTGACCCCGCGTCGTATCCCGTCTTCGTGCCGGTCGACTGGGAGGCGGCTCAAGTCACGGTCAGACTGCGCCGGTACGCGAATGGTGACGCCGAGATCGTGGAGATCAACGGGATCGCGCCGAATCCGCGCGCGTTGTTGCCGGCCGACCAGGCTCCGGCCAGGACTAGGACGGGTGGCACCGTCGAGTTCGGCGCCGCGAGTCTCGAAGCGGAATGCACCGTGGAGTACGCGGCCTTCCGGTCGGAGCGCACGGCCACTTCGGTCGAAGACCTTGGACCGGGTGACGGCGGCTTTCGAACCGCGCTGCTGCCGCCCTTTCCCAATCCGA
>Ga0247727_10000230_pt1 | contig 134093 bp, 125 predicted proteins | sample WisWelCaveWW1625_FD_202498 | JGI IMG/M metagenome (GOLD analysis project Ga0247727, IMG submission 202498) | Biofilm microbial communities from Wishing Well Cave, Virginia, United States - WW16-25 | ecosystem: Environmental > Aquatic > Deep subsurface > Groundwater > Cave microbial mat... | reverse complement strand
GACGATTCCACTGATGAAACATCGGCGATCGTGGCTGAAGCCGTTCGGGACTACCGGCTGCAGGGAATTGACATAAGACAGATTCGACGGGGAACGAGGGCCGGTTACAAGGCGGGTGCCCTGAAGGAAGGATTGAAAACAGCCCGCGGCGAATATATCGCAATCTTTGATGCAGACTTCATACCGAGCCCGGATTTTCTCCTGAAAACGCTTCCCCATTGCCTCCATGACCCGAAAGTGGGCATGGTTCAGACGCGCTGGGAACATCTGAACAGCGATTACTCCTTCCTCACGCGTGTGCAGGCCATGGCGCTCGATGGCCATTTTGTGATTGAGCAGAATGTTCGCAACAGAGCCGGATTTTTCATTAACTTCAATGGCACAGGCGGTGTCTGGCGAAAGGAATGCATCATGGATGCGGGAAATTGGGAAGAAGACACCCTCACGGAAGACCTCGACCTGAGTTATCGTGCACAGCTTCGCGGCTGGAAGTTCGTCTTCTTGAATGACGTCACATCGCCGGCAGAGCTTCCCTCGGAGATCAACGCGCTGAAATCCCAGCAATTCCGCTGGACGAAGGGTTCCATCGAAACTGCCAGAAAAATTTTGCCCTGTGTGTGGAAATCGAGCGTGCCGCTTGAGATAAAGCTCCATGCGACATTTCATTTGACGAATAATTTTGTCTTCCCGTTTGTGTTGCTGGCTGGCATTCTCAATGTCCCCCTGGTCTTCATCAAACATCAAGGAGGGTACGAGACATATTTTGCGATCATGGCGATGTTCGTCTTTGCCTTCATCGGATCATTTCTTTTCTATCTCTATTCCCAGAAAGATGTTTATCCCGATTGGCAAAAAAGGATGTTCCTCTTTCCGCTATTCATGGCGGGGAGCATGGGGTTTGCGGTGAACAATACACGAGCAGTCATCGAAGGCTTGCTGAAAAGGAAATCGGAGTTCGTCCGCACGCCAAAGTATCACATCGTGAACAAAAACGGTACGTGGATGGATAAGAAATATACTCCAGTGAAAATAAATCTTACAGTAGCACTGGAAGCAATACTTTCTCTCTACTGTTTGTTTGGCGTAGCTGCGTCCATTTACTTTGTGGAAATTGCAGCGGTTCCCTTCCAGTTGTTGTTTTCGATGGGGTTTGGTATGGTGGCGATTCTTTCGATCAAGCATGTCCGGGATGCGCGCAAGCTGCGGCACGCGCCGGTCTATGACCGACGACGAGAACAGCAGCTGGAAAAAGTGGCGGCATGAACAAACTGGCTATGGTCCATGGCAGTTGAGCAGCTCGCAGCGAGGATAAGCCGCAATCCTCAATCTCCTCTCTTTGCTCGGTTTGCAGAAGAGCAGCTCCGCGCGCGCAAGGTTGACCAAGCTCTCCTGGTGTGTGAAAAGGGTATTCAGCTTTTTCCGCAGTACACAACGGCCCATATCGTGGCGGCACTTTGTTATCTCGAAAAGTCCGAGTTTCAGTCTGCACTGCGACATCTCGAACTGGCCATCAATCGACTTCCCGATAACAGAGTGCTCTTAAAGCTGCGAGATGACTGGTTGGAAAGATCGAAGGCTCAACAGGGGAAACAACCTCAGAAACCCGACGGATCGCGTCCCACTGAGGTTGCTGGCAAGCCCGTTGCCGCTGAAGGCATAGCACCTGAAACCGATACATCCTCACGCTCCCGCGGGGTTTCTTCCGACGAACGGAGCCTTGAAGAGGCACCGATCGTGAGCGTTACCCTGGCGGAGATCTATGTGATGCAAGGTGCATATGAAGCTGCGATTGCCATGTACCGCAGGCTTCAGCAGCAGAAGCCTCAACGTGCAAAACAGTTTGAAGAGAAAATTCGGGAGCTGAAGGAGAAAATACGGCAACGATCCTGATCATCATTGAGACTCCTAAACGTAAACAGGTCGATCTTCAAGGCAATTCTGACAGGGACGTACACCCATCTCGACCTTCGAGAATTTGTTCAACTCTGTTATAATCTTGCCCTCCCTCTTGTCCGCAAGAAAGTTCACAGCGGCAAAATCAAACTAGAAATTCTTGGACTTACGGAGAATGATGTCGTTCAAGACATATTTGCGGATCTTTTCCGAATAGACGAGGGCAACAATTTTCCTCGACTTCAAAAGTTCTTTCAGGAAAGTATTTCCGACCCGGACAAGCTCTCCGAAGTAGAACTTGTCCACGAATTGTGGCGGCTCGTATGCGCGACGGTAAAACATGAGATGACACGGCTGTACATGGAGGTCGACCCGACGCTTGCCAAAATTCTCCGCAACACGAAACTCGCCGTTGAAAAAACAGGATTGTTCGAAGAGATCGACCGCTTCGGAGAAAAACATCTCGTTCCTCGCGATACCGACCCTCATTTCGAGTTGCCGCCGATTGATCTGGAACAGCTTCAGACAGAATTCTAACGTGCTGTTAACCTCCGCGATAACACGCTTGCTATGGTGCGCAAGTTACACTCCGTGATCATACAGCAAGACAGCTACCAGAAAGCAGTGCCGCTGGTAGCCGTCGCGTTAATGTTTAAGAGTGTGCATGCGCTGGACTCGGGTGTTGGAGGAATAGCAATGAGCGAAGCTGAGGAGGTCTTGGCGCAGACCGACACGGTGCGAACGGTGGAGCGGATTTGCCGTGAACTCCGCGCTGGACTTCACAAGCGGTATGTCGGTAAGGGCAAAACGATCAGCGAGATGTTCGAGAAGTATATGCTTGCGCGAAACGATATCCTGATCGGTTTCTCCACCGATGCTTCGCAGGATCGGCTTCCGTTGTTCGAACATCTGCGCAAGCGTCTCCCCGACCTGACGGAAAAAATGTACAAGGAGCAACACCAAACAACGCTCGAATATTTCGTGAAGTTGGGAAAGGATCGGTTGAAGGATGACTTGCGGCGGTGAAGCACCAAACTCTGTCGAAAAGCCCAGTCGTCCCGAATCGAAAACCCGTCTTCCCGAACTTGTTTCGGGAACTATACACGGCGGCAGAGAATAGATGCTGAAACAAGTTCAGGACGACAGTGAGGTTTGAAGCACAATATGAAAAAAGGATACGTATACATTCTGTCCAACTATACACGAACTACGTTTCATATTGGAGTTACATCTAACCTTGTGGCACGGATTGAGGCACATAAGAGTGGAGAAACAAAGGGGTTTGCGCAACGATACGATGTCAAGTACCTCCTCTACTACGAAGAGTTTGACTCGATAATTGAAGCAATCAGGAGAGAAAAGCAATTGAAAAACTGGCATAGGGATTGGAAGATCAATCTCATAAAATCTGTAAATCCTGAGTTGAAGGAGATATCTGAACTGTACTGAAAGCAGAAAATCCATCATGCAAAACAAAAATACCCTTGTCGTCCCCAACCCTGGACTGGCACGTTTCAGGGCAGGCTTGTTTCGGGAACTATACCCAGTAGCGGAGTATAGATGCTGAAACAAACTCAACTCGACGATAAAGAAGACCTCGTCGTCCCGAAATGCTGTTGTTCGGGAACTGTACTCAGCGGCAGAGAATGGATGCTGAAACGAGTTCAGCACGATGAAAAAAAACCTGTCGTCTCGTACTTGTTTCGGGAACTATACCCAGTAGCGGAGTATAGATGCTGAAACAAACTCAACTCGACGATAAACAAGACCTCGTCGTCCCGAAATGCTGTTATTCGGGAACTGTACCTAGCAGCGGAGTATCGATGCTAAAGCAAGTTCAGCGCGACGAAAAGGAGATGAGTTGATAACATTCTAATAAATCTAATGAGGCAACGGATTGCAAGTAAATTAGATAGAATGTCATAAGTTTTATGAACCACATCGATGAAAAAACACTCGTTCAGTACGTGCTCGCCGACGAGAAGGTCGAAGCCGACCGCAAGCGAATCGAAGCTCATCTGAATACATGCGCAGGATGCGTGGCGTTGTACGGGCAAATCAAAGCATATTACGATGAAGTTTCCCAACTTCAAAAGGAGCAAGCGGAACCGACAGAGGCATTGACTCTCAGAAGGATGATTGTCCGCGTGCCGCCGTTCGCCGGCTCTCTGAATGCGATTCCTAAAACGCTGCCCGTTCGATTCGTTCTCTTTGTGTTACGACGTCCTCTCGTCTCCACGATGAGTCTCGCCGCTCTGTTTGTTGGAGCTCTGCTATTGCTCATGCCAAAGAAAGCGCTAACCGATACCAACCCGGCCTATGCTCGTGCGAAAGATGAATTCCTCGTTGTCTATAATCGCCAGGGGGAAGAACTGTGGAGAAAGCATATAGGTATTGGATATGATTTTGAGAGTGTGTACAGAAACAATCAATTTGTGGCAATGGATAATTTTGCTACAACAGTGGACGTCGACCGAGACGGCAGGAACGAAATCATTGCTATTTTCGGATGGATTCCCAATCCTATTGCAGCAAAGATTAATGAGATGGTGTGTTATTATAGCGATGGGGGTGAGCGCTGGAAATACGAGTTCAATCGTACGATGACATTTGGCAGCGAGGAATTTTCCAATGATTACCGTTTCGTGGAAATGACTGTTGCCGATTTTGACAGAAACGGCAAAGTCGACATAGTCGCTGTAGCCACGCATCTTCCATATTATCCGTGTGCGATCGTTCGCCTTGATGCACAGCAGGGCATACTTGAAGGCGAGTACTGGCACAGCGGGGTGTGCAGCATTTTGTTCAAGACCGACCTCGACGGAGACGGTATTGAAGAGCTAATTTTTGGCGGCGCGAACAATGGCTCTAACCAAGCCGACTTGCTGGTTCTCGATCTGAGGACAATGAATGGCCATGCCCCCGCGCCTCCGGCATATACCCCTCTGAAGACAGAGAACGGCACAGAAGAATACTACGTTCTGTTACCCCAAAGCGATTTGAACGTTGCCGGACCTGACAAAAGAAATGCGGTGATAGGCATACGGCTTACCAGTGATACATTGTTAGAAGTTACAACGATGGAGATTCAGGGTGCTGACCGTATGCACCTGCCTGGAGTTATTTACTATTTTGACTCGGGCTTGAATTGTGTTCGTGTTGATGCAAACGATTATTTTGTTAACGCTCACCGGAAGATGGTGGAAGAAGGGAGGTTGAAAACGGTATTAAACGAGCAATACTACGAAGACCTACGCCAGGGGGTGCGTTACTGGGATGGGGAGAAGTTCGTGGAGGAGCCGACGATAAATAGGCGCTACATGGAGGGGATGCAGGAGAAAGTGCTACCGTAGGGCTGTTAAGTCTTTTTCGCCTTTGCAGAGCGCCTAACAACTATTACGCTGACGATTGCAAACAGAAGCAACACACCGAGAGCAAATAAAAAACCTGTCACCATGTCTATTTCCTTTCACTAACGTTGTTCACGTATAAACCAGAAAGAATAAGCACAATTCCAACGATGATCCCCGTTCCGGAGTACACATGCGGGGAAAATCAGAAACAAACACCGTTGCAACACTACCAATAACTGCCGCCTCTCCAAGTCTTATCAGCACATCAGCGAGTTTTTCAATGGTGCGAGTATTCAATTTCACTGTTTCAAAAATAGCGTAAACTTATATCAAAGTCAACAGCACATACCTATTGCAATAAACGGTATTTCCAAGTTGGGACGGGAGAAGTCCCGTTTCGTCAGTTATGAGGAGTTGACAAAGCGAACGAGCGGGAGGTCCCGCTTCTCAGGGATTTCATAGAGCGGAGCCGTAAAGTTCGCTTTTTGAATCCCGTACATTGGGGCGGCATTTGTGAAGGAAGTGGCGATGAACCGACGCTATGTGGAGGCGCTCTACGGGAAGATGACGCCGTAGAAAGTGGGGTTTGCAGGCAACGTTGTTTATTACGGGAAAAAGATTTACATTTCCCTGTAACCTATGCCTACCTTAACCATTTCAAAAAAAGAGTTGAGAGATACCGTTAGGGAAAGCGTTCGCGAAGCGTTCGCTCAAGAAATGATGAGTTTGAGAGCCTTTCTTCTGCCCTTTGTATCAGAAAGGGAACAGAAGGACATCGAGAGGCTCTACGGCAAACCCTCCCGTAAAGCGGCCAAAACGAGAAAAATCCTACTATGAGCTGGCGAGTTGATTTTTCTTCTCGCTCTCTTAAGTTTCTGGCTCAAAACAATCTCAGCGAAGATTTCATTCTTCGAGAAATAGAGCTGGCTTTAAGAAAATTCCAAGGAGAAAACATCAACATTAACATCAAGAAACTCAAGGGAGAATGGAGAGGCTTTTATCGTATTCGGTCCGGCAAGTTGAGAGCTATTGTTGAGTTCAATTTCGACCTCCGTCAAGCTTATATCGAGGCAGTTGATTGGCGGGGTAATGTGTATAAGTGATAGACGCGTTGCGACTAATGGCCGGAGAGAGTTTCAATGGTCCTTTTTTCGCGTAATCTAAAGCACGAGAAATCCGCAAACGCTGGGAGAGAGATTCAGCATCGATAAGCCAGCTCATGTACGAGGATATCGAGAGGGACGTGTTCGCCCATTTCAATGTCGCGACGCCCGCGTTCAAGCGCTTTCTTCTCAGAGGGAGTTAGTTTCGTTAGAGGTACGACCTTCCGGCGCTTGAGTAACTGCTCGTAATCCTGTCGCGGGATCAGGACAAGATCCCCCCTTTTCACTAATTCTTTTGGAATGGTAATTGTTTTCATCCAGACAAGTTAGCTATTTCGAAGCTGAGAGTCAAAGACTGGAAAAGACGACTCGTTCGTTTTAAAGAATTAACTTACCCTCTTTCCTCTGAACTCTTTCGTCGTCAGTTCACGATTTGACCTGACAATAAGCTCAATTGCTTCTCGAAGGTTTTCTCTAACCTCTTCGAGGGTTTTCCCCTGGGTATTGGCGCCGGGGAGTTCCTCGGCGTAGCCGATATACCACCCTTTGATTTTTTTATACACTGCGGTATATGCTTTTTCCATAAATTGATTTCCTCGCGTGAACGATTTTACGCAACAACATAGGTATTTCCGGATAAAGGATCAAAGCTGCCCGTCCTGGCTCAGTATGAATCTTCATACCAGAATCAAACGACTCCTCCCGTTGGTCAACCAGGAGTGGCGTATACACGCCTCGACTCCCAACATCAGCTAAAATCCACAATTTTGATCCGAATTTGTTGTCGGTCAAAGGCGACTCTGCTTATTAGTTGACGAAGCCTGACCGTAGTCAACTTTTTTCCAGGATTTTCTGAACGAGAGGTAGACTGCGGGTAACTTTAAGAAAACACATTCAACAGCAATTGGAAGGGGTCACGCCATCAAAACGACACATTTGTTTGCGGTGGCAATCGCCATCTTGTTGACGAGTAGTCAGGTCTTTGCGCAGCTGGACACGACGCTAACCATCACCAACACCGGCCGCGTTGGCATTGGAACGACAAACCCAATCCAAAATCTCGAGGTGAAAGACAATGTCTCGACGGGGAATATTGGCATCAGCATCAACAGTACTGCAGGTAATCCCCAAATTCGCCTTCTGGATAACGGAACTACTAAAGGAGCCATGACGTGGATCAGGTCACTGAATTCACTCACTTTCAATGAGGGCACTACTGATCTTCTCACTCTCAAGTCCGGCAAAGTCGGCATCGGAACCACGACCCCCGGTCAACTTCTTCACGTGGCCGGAGGAACGATAGAAGTTTATCCAGCAACCGATGGTGAGAATGGAATAAGAATTAGATCTGCGGATCAGAGCCGAAATTTTGTTCTCGATTATAACAATAATGGAACTATAAGAATAGGAGACAATGGAGGAGTCATGCGTTTAAGTTCCACGTTTGGAGTGGAATCACGTGACTTCAATGGTACATGGCGTCCCATGATAGCGAGTAGTTTCGATGTTCAGAGTTCTCGTCATATAAAGCAAGACATTCTCCACCTGCGATCAGGTGATGAAACGAGTTGGCTGACTCAGATCATGCAATTGAAGCCAGCCACCTATCGCTATGCTTGGGAAAGCGAATCGGAAAAGAAAACTCTCGGTTTCATTGCTGAAGAACTGCCAGACGTGATAAGATCTGATGACGGCCGTGGCGTTAACCTTTACGCACTATCGACTGCGACCGTGGCCGCCTTACAAGCGTTCTACCGTGAATACTTGGAAGAAAGACTCCAAAGCGAATCTGTTCCCCCCGAAATGTTGAGACAACTACAGGAAGATAACCGCAGCCTTTCTCAGCGGGTTTCCGAGCTGGAAGCGATCGTGAAGTCCCTTGGTTCGGAAAGAAGAAATGTGGACGCCAATTCAATGAGCGAGCTACACTAAGTACTACCAAGTGACCATACGGAGATACGACAATGTCTATAACTGGGAATTTGCGAGTAATGTTGTTGCTCATAATAGGTATTCCAATGTTTCTAGTTTACGCCCAGCCGCCCGACAGTCTGCTTTTGCAGAATACAACAATTACAACTACAGTAATCTTTGAAGCCAGATACACAATTACCGCCGGGCCTAATTTTGCAATTGCCGAAACGGGCGATGCGACTTTTGTTACCGATGGACATATTTACTTCAGGCCTAGAGTTGTAATTGTCCGTGGTGGTAGATTCCAAGTGGTCGTCAGGGGGCCAGCGGATGTACAAACAACAGAAGCTGCTATGCCGGCGAAGTTTAGTCTGCAACAGAATTTTCCAAATCCGTTCAATCCTGCAACAACCCTCGCATTTGATCTGCCGCATCGAAGTAGCGTAACACTGCACATCTTCACCGCACTTGGTCAGTTAATCGTAACGTTAGTCAATGAGGAAAAAGATGCAGGTAGGTACAGCGTTGTCTGGGATGGAAGGAATGCGTATGGCGTGCACGTGGGGAGCGGTGTGTATTTTTATCGGTTGCGTGCTGGGGACTTCGTCGAAACGAAGAAACTCATCCTCCTACGCTAAAAGCTACGGAGGGCAGGTGTTACTCAGGAAAGGCTGGTGGGTATAATAAATTATTGGTATTCGGGAGTTTCAAAGGTAACAGGAGACGGCATTTGTGCACAAATCCCTCTCGTTTAGACAAAAGGGGCTTTGTTCTTTCAAGTAATCAGAGCTCTAAATTACGGTAGATGTCTTTGCGATGAGGTACACCGCTTCGTCGTCGTATGAAAAAATCAATCTGTAATCTTTTCCTATAACGACTCTGTAATAACCTTTGAATCCAGTCAATGGCCGTACATCCAGCGCCGGGTGAAATATGTTTTCACGGAGTTTTTGTGCCGCCTCGTACGCGTCGGCTTTCACATCCTCAGGTAAAGGTTTGAGGTCGCGTGCAAACCGATTCGTGCGTTGAAGAACTTTACCCAAATGAAAAGATCGCTAGTTACGCAACGAAGTCGTCGAATGAGCGAACCTCGTTCATCCTCTTATTTCTGATGTCGTTGTCAGACTCACGAAGCCCCGTAAGAAACTCCTCACGGTAGAGTTCATTGGGTGAAAGGGTCGAGGCGAGGAATTCTTGAATGGTTTTGTATGCATCGAGGAGCTTCGCGAGCTGTTCCTCGGAAATATTTATGGTTCCGGTTGCCATACAGGTTCCTTATCAAATTGCGATGAGAGAAGGTAAGAAACCCGGGGAACAAAAGCAATGCTCCGGGACGGGAGGAACGATGCCGGGCATCAGGTTGGGTCAGGTGTGCCTGCACGCCGAAGTGTGGCGTTTCGGCACGCAGGAGTGTATTTTTATCGGTTGCGTGCTGGGGACTTCGTCGAAACGAAGAAACTCATCCTCCTACGCTAAAAGCTACGGAGGACAGGTATTACTCAGGTAAGGCTGGTGGGAGCGATGGGGGGGAGTATGGATTACCGCTTATGATCGCGTCCGCTTTCCCGCTGACAGCCAGTTCTAAGAGTTTATTGTCGCTTTTGTCGCGGCAGACATCGATGGTGTTTGGGTTCACAAGCTCAGCGTTCTCCAAATAGAGCGCCAGAAAGAGTGTACGAGTAATGAGCTAACGACAACATTGGTATCGAGGACAAAGCGCATCAGGTCTGTGAAGTTAACGACCGGACGATTCGAGCGTTGGCTCCGCGTTTCCTGGCACGCTGTCCAATCTCGTTCATGAGCGCTCGTAGGCGGTCTCTCGCCGTTTGAGATTCCTGGAGGAGCAGATCAACTAGAGTCTGCAGTTTTGCCCTTTCTTCCATCGAGGCTGATTTGTACCGCCGTGCACTCTTCTCGTTTACTCTGAGAGTGATTGCTTTCTTTTCTGAAGCCATGGTAAGTTCCTTACTTTGTCTTTTGAGAAGGTAACAAATGCCGAGAACAAAAACAATGATGAGGGATGGAAGAAACGATGTTGGACAGCAAGTTGGGACGGAAGTGTATTTTTGCAGAATCCGCGCCCGCCAAACTGAAGGCGAGCAAGGCGGCGATTTTGTGGAAACGAAAAAACTCGTAGTGCTAAGATACGTGGGTCAGAGTCGCTCCGGTGGCGGGAGGCGGAGCGATGGTTATTGACATATCAAAATAAACTCTCTAGATTCTTTCCGTCCTTGTATACGTGCTCGTTTCTTTGCGAGGCGTTTGTATTCTTTTTCGATAGCGCACATACGGCAATTACATTTTAGCCAGTGTTGCTTCCATAATCGGTGAGGTTGGTCAAAATAGCCAAAACCAAACTGATCCCATGTTTTTCGACGTGCCTCTACTTTTGTTCTATCTCTCGTCCTTTGGTATTTCATTCGTTATAACAAATACTTATCATTACTTCATGGCGTTAACCAGTCTCGTCAGTTTCGACTTCTGGTTCGCTGCTTTGTTACGATGAACAATGCCTTTTGCTGCAAGCTGGTCAAGGAGTTTAACCGCCCGCCGAAGTTCCGCATTCGCCTTAGCTTTTTCTTTTGCCTGCCGAACCCGCTTGATGACGGTTTTCATCAGCGACCTATAGTGTTTATTTCGAAGTTCGTGCCGCCTTGCCTGACGTGCTTGTTTTGCAGCTGATGCGTGTTGTGCCATGAAAAATCCTTCTTTGTTATTAGTTATCGCTAAAAAGATAGCAAAAGTTTTTGTGATCTCCAAGGACTAAGGCTCAACGCCCAAAATGAGTAACGGAACCGGTGGGCTGCTCCTCCCGTGGCGAAGAACGTTGTAAACTTCCCCTTCGAAGTAGGCAATTCCAGACGACATCTGTGATTGCATTCTCTTTGTCGGAAGAATCTCAATTCCAACGTTAATGATGCCACCGGAATAAAACAAAAGGTGCTTGACAAAAAGATCGAATGCCGCAAAACTATATTTGCCAAACTGCACCTCCACAGCAATCTGATCTTTGACGAAATCTGTTTGCTTATAAGAAGTGATTGGTGTATTGACACCTATTTTTTGCATGTGGCTTTTCTGTTCTTCAAAAGAAAGCGGAACCAATTTTTGCATTAGTTTTCGATCAATTGTAACTACGTATGTGTAGCGCTCTTCGTGCCAATCCTTTGCGCGAAACTGCTTTCTGAAAGAAGCATTGAGTTGAACAGGAGAAAGAAGCTTCTTACCACGCATTGTTCTCTCTTTGCTAATCTTTGTTCTGTGAGTTTGCGCATTAATGGATTTCACAACATCAGTGATTTCTTTGTAAAGTTGCTTGTGGTGAACGTAGAGGAATTCTTCCCCATTAAGGTGGGAATATTTTTGTGCAACGATCATTAATCGGTGCTGTATTTTCTTTTCAGTTTGTCAAGCAACACCATCTGTCCTCCATCAGATGTGTTTGTCAACCAAGGTGCAGTTGTTAAATGAGAGCCTGCATCCTTGGGGTCAAAAACTGGTCTTTGCATTGGTCTTCTCGGTAGTGTCCCGGCTACAGTCATCTTAACTCTTTCTTTGGCAATCTTCACATATTCTGCCAGAACCTCAGCTCCGGCACCTCTTCGGTTTCTGAGAATAGCCGCAACAGTTGTTGTTCCAACTCCTAAAAATGGATCAAAAACCCAATCGTCTTGGTTGGTCAAAGCTAGCACTAATCGCTCTACAAGCTCAATAGGAAACTGACAAGGGTGTACCGTCTTCTCAGGATGATTGCTTTTCACGTTTGGAAATATCCAGAGATCACTCGGATTTTTCCCTAGTGGGTTGCTTGAGTATTGTCCGACTTTTGGGCCCTTGAAATATTTTTTACCGGGATATTTCTGGGGCACCCTGACATTGTCAAGGTTGAAAACGTAATCGTCGGTTTTTGTAAACCACATAATCGTTTCGTATCGTCCCGAGAATCTTTTTGACGCGTGTAAACCATGCTCGAAGTGCCACACAATCCTATTTCTCATCTTCATATTCAAATCGGAAAAAATCGGATAAAGAATTGTATCAAGCGGGATGATAGAACTTTTGTCTACATAATTTCCCACCTGCCAGCAGATACTCCCTGTGGATCGAAGAACTCTGTAACACTCCGTAATGACAGAGCGTTGTTGTTGAATGTATTGGTCAAGATGGAGCTTCTCCTCATATTTCTTGCCTATATTGTAAGGAGGCGATGTAACGATGAGCTGGAAAGACCCATCAGGAATGTCCTTCAAAAACTTAAGGCAGTCACCTTGATAAATAACCGCGCGCTCTTTTGGAGAGAAGCGAGGTGCTATTGTAATGTTTTCGATGAACATGAGAATTGGGGTGGAATTTTTTTTCGGTTTGCAATGTAAGAAGAATTGTGGTCTGTTTCAAGCAAAATTAATTAATCTTTCCGTGCGCGCGGAATCCAATTTGCTTTTTTCAGTTCTATGTTGTATGCTTCAGGCAGAATCTGTTAGGGGTGTCCTGAAGAGAAATCCGGGACTGAGATGATACCCTTAGCTTGCCTGCCGACCTGTCCGCCGAAGTGCAATGAAGGCGGAAGCGGCAGCGCAGGCAGGAACCTGACCTGGATCATACCAGCGTAGGGAAACGTGACCAGCTGAATTTTGAACGCCGTTTTTCTGACTATCCAGGTCGGTGAAACGGCGTTTCTGTTTTTGTATTCGGGAACGAGGTTGACCATGCGCAAATTTGGAATTCTCATGATGCTTGTGCTGCCTCTTGCAGTACTTGCGCAAGAAGCTGGTTCTATTGAAGGGATCGTCAGGAGTTCTGAAACGGCGAATCCACTGTCAGGTGCTAACGTCATTATTGTCGGGACTTCTTGGGGAATACTGACTGGCTCCGATGGCCGCTTTGTCCTCACCGACGTTCCACGAGGTAGCTATGTTGTAAGCGTTAGCTATGTTGGGTTTGATGCACAGAGACGAAACATCATTGTATTGGGGGGTGAGAAGCTTTCTCTGGAATTCGTTTTGGTCCCGATCATTCTCCCTGGACAGGAAGTCATTGTTACTGCAACGCAGGCGAAGGAGCGCGAGACGCCGGTGACATTTTCCAACCTGAACCGCCAACAATTGGTGGAGCGCTATTCGGTGCAAGATATTCCGGTGCTTCTTTCGGACTTGCCGTCAATCACCTACTATTCTGAGAATGGCAACGGGATCGGCTATAACTACATTAACTTGCGTGGGTTCGATCAACGCCGACTCTCGGTGATGGTCAACGGTGTGCCACAAAACGATCCCGAGGACCACAATGTCTATTGGATTGACTTTCCCGATCTCATCGGGAGCACGGAAAACATACAGGTGCAGCGTGGTGCGGGGAGCGCATTCTATGGACCTCCGGCAATCGGCGGCTCGGTGAACATTGTGACAAATCCCTTTTCTCGAAAACCGGGATTGGCTCTCGAGACTATGTTCGGTTTCCAGGAATTTGGCGACAGTACCCGATCTCTGCCCTTAACTACCCGGAAGTATACAGCTACCATTAATTCGGGCTTAATTGAGCGCAAGTATATGGTGTATGGCAGACTGGGAAAAATACAAAGTGATGGGTATCGTCATAATTCATGGGTCGACTACAACTCCTACTTCCTTGGAGCTGTGCGCTTTGACAAGGAGATGATGACACGGTTCCATTTTTTCGGTGGACCCATTGCGGACGGCCTTGCCTATTACGGCCTTCCGAAGTTTGTGATGTCCGATAAGAAATTGCGCCGCCAGAACCTTGTATATTGGGAAAGCAATTCGACCGGGAACGCCTACACGGTCGTAACGCCGCGCCGGGCGCAGGAAGTGGAAGGTTTTTCGCAACCGCACTATGAGCTCATCCACGAATGGCGGCTTTCACAGTCGGTGGGGCTTAACAACACGTTCTTCTTTTACACGGGAGACGGTTTCTTCGACTATGACGCTTCATGGGCAGATACCTCGTTACTGCGAATTGGATATAACTACGGTATTCCCGCATCGCAGAACCCCACCAATACCCTGGTTCGAGCCTTCGTTGGGAACAAACAGTGGGGATGGCTGCCGCGAGTCGAGATTAACCATGGTGGCGGCAATCTTACGCTTGGAGCCGAGCTGCGCATCCATCGCTCGACACACTGGGGGAAAATAGAATTCGCCGAAGGCCTTCCCACAAATTTCGATCCGGAGTATCACTTCTACGAATACAATGGAGAGAAAGATATCTTCTCAGTGTATGCACACGAGCTTTTCCTGCCCCGGGAAGATATCATCATCATGGCTGACCTCCAGCTTGTGCGGAACAGGTATGGGATCAAGAACGAAAAGTACCTCGGCAATAATTTTAGCCTGCCGTATTTCTTTGCCAACCCGCGGATCGGGGCGAACTACAACATCGACGCGCAGTGGAACAGTTACGTTTCGCTGGCGTACACTTCCCGTGAGCCTCGGTTGCGAAACCTCTATGCTGCCGAAGATTCATACTTCGGGGCGACACCACAATTTGCAGCAGACACTTCGGGAGGTATCACGCGGTACGATTTCACTCAGCCATTGGCCAAACCGGAACAGTTATTCGATGTGGAAGTCGGTGTGGGATATCGTAATTCCTCTGCACGGTTTTCAGCAAACCTTTTCTGGATGGAATTTACCAGCGAGTTGGTAAAGAGCGGTCAGGTTGATATCTTTGGTCAACCCGTGACCGGCAATGCTGAGCGTACACGTCATATCGGACTGGAAATTGATTGGTCGGCGACATTCGGAGGCGTATTCACCGTGAGTGAAAACTTCACTCTTTCGAGAAACCGACTCGTTCGTTACAGTGTTATCGAAAACGGGACATGGGTGGCGCTTGACGGAAATCCAATCGCAGGTTTCCCGGATGCCCTGGCGAATCTGCGCTTCACGTACGGTAATGATCTTGTCACGGCTTCGGTAAGTGCAAAGTACGTCGGGGCGTTCTATACGGATAACTTCAAACGTGAAGAACACAAAAACGATGCTTATACCGTATTCAATGCAGAGGCCCTCTACCGCTTACCCGATCTGCTTGGAACGACGTTCACACTTCGTGGCGAGGTTCGCAACATCTTCAACAGTCTCTACTTTACGAATGGTGAAGGAAGGGCGTTCTTCCCTGCGGCTGAACGAAACTATGTCATCGGTCTAACAACCAGTTTATAGCTCATGAAAGCCCTTATCATTGCAAATGGAGCGCTCCCTCCTCTCCAAATGGTGCGCAAGCTTATCAAGTCGGCAAACACGGTGGTCTGTGCCGACGGCGGAGCGAACGCAGCGAGAAAGCTTAGCATCAAACCGGATTTCATCGTCGGGGACATGGATTCAATCTCGCTTGCGACGAAGAAGTTTTTTCGTGGTGTTCCGCGCCTCTTCATCGAGGATCAGAATAGCACAGATTTGGAAAAAGCATTGGAATTCTGTATTCACCGGGGGCTTACGGCAGTCGATGTTATTGGTGCGACGGGTGAGAGAGTCGACCATACAACCGGTAGTTTAGGATGCTTCAAGAAGTTTGGCCGAGAGGTGGAGTTGACCTTCTTTGATCCCGTCGGGGAAATCAGGTTGGTACGCCAGAAGGCTCGGTTTAAATGCAAGAAGGGGGAAAGGCTGTCGCTCATTCCCCTGAACCGCTGCGAAGGTGTTTCCACGAAGAACCTTAAATATATGTTATGTAATGAGATACTGGAACTCGGAATTCGCGAGGGTATCGGCAACGAAGCAACCTCCTCCGATGTGTTGATTCGTGTGAACCGCGGCACACTTTTGGTATATCGTTTTTACCGATAGGCGTCCCGGATGTAAAAAATAAAATATTTTTCTTGACATGACTTATATGATTTTGTATATTTACGAGGCGGGAGAAAAGTGACTGCAAAAGACTCTCCCGCGACCGCTGTTTTATCTTGCCTTACGTTAAGTTTTCCCGTGCGTGTGCCGCTTCGGCGGGATGCGCACATCCGACGCCCGATCGATACCGCCTCCCGTCGGTCGGGCGATTTTTTTTATAGTTGCTAACCGTGATCTCCCTTTCGCCCGCCGACGCTCTTCTTATTATCCTGTATTTCATATCCGTCATTGTCGTTGGGTTTCACTCCGCGCGCAAAACAACAACTCGCCAGGAAGATTATTTGCTTGCCGGGCGATCACTGACCCTTCCCGTATTTGTCATGACGCTCGTTTCCACGTGGTACGGAGGCATCCTCGGCGTAGGTGAATTCTCGTATCTGTACGGCATCTCCAACTGGTTCGTGCAGGGTGTGCCGTATTATCTCTTTGCTGCGTTCTTTGCTTTTCTCCTGGCAAGAAAAATTCGGGCAACGAATCTCTACACCATACCTGACAAACTTTATCAGTCGTACGACACGAAAACGGCCGTGCTTGGTGCAGTGCTAACGTTTATTTTGATGACACCGGCGCCATACATCCTGATGTTAAGTCTGTTTCTCCAAATGATCTTTGGATGGGGCATGGGTTTTTCCCTAGCCGTCACGGCGGTGCTTGCTCTTTCATATCTCTATCTTGGAGGATTTCGATCGGACGTTGCAACAGACGTGCTTGAATTCATACTCATGTTTGTAGGTTTTGCCGTTATTATTCCATATGCCGTCTCTCACTTTGGAGGACTTGAGTTTCTACAAGCACATCTCCCACCATTTCACCTTATGTGGCACGGCGGTCATTCTCCGCAATTTATCATGGTCTGGTTCTTTATTGCGCTGTGGACGTTAGTCGATCCCGCGTTTCACCAGCGCTGCTACGCTGCAAAGGACGGAGCAACCGCTCAAAGGGGAATTCTCGTCTCTATATTTTTTTGGTTTCTATTCGATGGCATGACGGCAGCGGCTGGATTGTATGCGCGTGCGGCCCTTCCCCGTCTTGACGAACCGATGCTTTCGTACCCCATGCTTGCAGAGATCGTCCTTCCGCCCGTTGCAAAGGGCCTATTCTATATCGGCATCCTGGCCACAATCATGTCTACGCTCAATACTCTGGGGTTTGTCTCCGCGCAGACGCTCGGCAGGGATATACTGTTACGATTGGGAATCGGGAGATCGATCAGAGCCACAACGATTGTTGATACGGAGACGGCCGCGTCAGGATTCACAAAAGCAGGACTCATTATTTCGTTTTTTCTCTCCGTACTTCTCGCACTTGCCATCCCGAGTGTCATCAAAATTTGGTATACGATCGGAACCGTCACCATCCCAGGATTGCTGGTTCCGCTGATGGCAAGTTACTTCGCTCGACTCAGGATACCGGCGCGGTTTGCGTTTCTCGCGATGTTGTTTGGCTGGCTCACTTCTCTCAGCTGGCTAATTGCAGGGTATGGCGGAAGTGGCTCAGGTACATATCCGCTCGGCGTTGAGCCGATGTACCCCGGGCTGGCAGTAGCGCTGGTGTTGTGGGGAGTCGGGAGAGTACGGAGTTCAATGATTAATTCTCTTCCAGCATCTTCTTCAGCGGATTCCAGTAGAAATCGATCCAGCCTTGCTTGATGCTGGAATACTGATTCTCCGGCACGCCGTTCTGCGTGAAGGTCAATCGTGTTCCGCCACTGATTGCCTTGAGCGCGAAGGTTGCCTTCGAGAAGAGGCCTTCGGGCCAATCGGAGGCACGCCACGACTGGACGATCATCTTGTCCTTTACCAGCTCGAGGTTCGTTCCGTAGCAGTAGCCATCAAATGCAGAAAATTTCCCGCCCGCTTTCCGACTAATTGCTGCATTTCCGCCTGTGAACTTCGCATGTTTGCGTGAGTCCATGAGGGCCTCATAGACCTCACGCGGTGAGGCTTTGAAGGTGATGGCTTGACGGATGGTCTTCATGGAGGTTGATGAGAAGGGGTTATGAAGTATTATGTCTTGCTGAAATTATTTTTGGGGAGGCCAAGCCGGTCACACCGTGGTTCATTGACCGCGTTCAATTCTTCTTTTCGAATCGGTATTCGCCTGAAGGATCAATTTGTTTGAGCGCATGGAGTTTCCCGTTTTCGAGCACAAATTCTACGACCAGATCAGCAAATTCTTTCACACGGAATACCTGTACCTTGAAAGGTATCAGTTGATACCGAGGCTGTCCAGGAATGGACAAGTAAAGACTCCTGTCGCTCAACATGACTTCAACGACTCTGCCGGCCGATTGATATTTGCCGACATACTGCTCCAGGACTTTGATTTCGCTGAGCGACGCATCGACCTTACGGACAAACGTAACATCAGATTCATCGAGGGAAAGGACTGCCCGGTCTATGCTTCCCAGCGGGTTGGAGTAGAAATTGACCGAAAACAGGCCGTATTGCTCATCGTTTGGTGTATCGAAGCGATCATAGTGATAATGGCTGAGAGGTAGCCGAATTTTGTGGAAGTCGAATTGTAAGGCAACGTCTTCCAAAGAGATGGTCACAAGCCCGTAGGCAGGATGCTCATACTGACCGACATAATCGGCAAGTGGATGTGATGGTTTCGTGTTTGGCACGCGAAGACCTCCGGACTTTTTCCTGCCCTCCTTGTCAGCCTCCTTCGTTTTGATTCGATCGCGCAACCTCCTTTCACTCCACGGGGTTTGATCCAATCCGAGCAGTCTTTCATACAGATTATACGTAACGACGTTGCTGAGTGCGGCACCGTGATCACCGATTTCGAACACAATGATTCCTATACTATCAAGGGGCATGCAAGAAACTTGCGAATGAAAACCATCGAGATCTCCTCCATGATAGGTGAGATAATGCCCCCTGTATGATGCAGACAATCTGCCCATCCCATATACCGGATTGAGCAACTCTCTATAGTCTCTGTTCTCAAGCATGCTGTTGGGCAGCGCAATAGACGGTGCCAGTATGGCCTTGACGACGCCCGCAGGAATAATCTGCTTCCCGTCATATGTTCCGCCGTTCATCAGCGCTATCAGCCATTTGGACATATCTTGAATGTTGGAGATAATGGATCCGGCCGGACCGACTGCCTGAGCTTCCTCGTAAATTGGGATACGATAGAGCAGCGTTGTGTCCCTCCGTTCATTGTATGGAACGCCGTGGTCAGGCTGCTGTTCCATTTCTTTGACCGTAAATACTGAGCTTTTCATGCCCAGGGGCTTGAAGATGCGCTGCCGCACAAAATCCTCCCACGTGATCTGGCTGAGGAGTTCGACAATATATCCGGTTGCTGCATACATCATGTTGTTGTACAGAAATCCCTGACGGAGCGGTTGGCTCGGCTCGAGGTATTTCAAGCGATCAAATAATTCCTTGCGGGTAAGATCTGACTTATACCAGATCATATCGTGACGGGAGATACCCGTTCGGTGGGCAAGCATGTCTCGGATGGTCACTGTGTTATTGAGGTCGTCGTTATGAAATTGCACGAGCGGAACATAGTCGCGAATCGGTTTGTCCCACTCGAGTTTTTTCTCCTCCACCAGCATGCCGATAGCTGTCGCTGTAAACAACTTCGTGTTTGAAGCGATTTGAAATAAGGTGTTGGGTGTAACGGGCAGCTTTTTCTCATAGTCGCGGTATCCGTATCCTTTTGCAAAAGTCAGTTTGTCCTTGACGACGATACCGACACAGACGCCGGGCACGTTCCAGTCTTTGAGCAATTTTTCCATGTACGAATCAATACCGGCGATTTTTTCTTGTACGTCCCGCATTTGCGGCAGAGCTGTCAGCGGGACACAAAAAAATAATAGGAATCCAGCCGCTCCTGCCAGTACGAGTCTCGAACATAGCCTGCGATCAGGTTGATTTTCTGAAGGTATCAAATTCATAACATAATCCCAACATTTTATTGAAAATGTCGTTTTCTGCGGGGAGAAATTATTTTTCAACAACTCGGCCATCCTGCTATTTCTCTCGCTGCTTCTTCATTCGCTGTATCCACGGCAGAGCTACGCTCAGGATAATTGCAAAGCGGAACGATGTCTCCCAATCTTCCACACCCTGTCCATGGACAATGAGGCTGTAAAGAAACGTAACGATTGCACTGACAACGAAAACGACGACAAACGTCGTCGCGAAGTCGATGAACCATTTCTTGATATTCATGGTGCAACCTCCTGTTGGTTTGTGAATGGGTGGGAGATGGTCCTGAAGACTCTCCGAAGGCACGAAGTGCTCCTTCGGAGAGCGCCACCTACTCCGCCAGTTCTTTGATAAGATATTCGAGGTTGTATTGCAGCAGTGCGCACCCTACGTAGATTCCGCGGCAAGTAAAGTATCGCAAGACCGTTGTTGTGTCGGTGACTATCCCCCTGACAACACTTATAGATGCAGATGTGGGGGTGGAGCTGTGAGATTCTATCACACTATCGGGAAATATTTTAAGCACGCCCGGAAGCGGAGCCACAAACACCACCCCGGTTTTGGACAGGTCGTCATGTTCCCGTAGTTTCTCTGAAGAGAGATGCCAGAGAGTAGGGGACTGTGCATAGGCGATTGTCTGATAAATAACCACGAGCAATACAGCAAAGAATCTGGAGACCTCTCCCTACTACCTCCCGGATTACGCTACCGTTACATCCTTCGAGAGATACACATCCTGAATCGCATTGAGGATCTGAACTCCCTCTTTCATTGGCTTCTGAAATGCCTTGCGGCCGGAGATTAATCCCATCCCCCCCGCACGCTTGTTGATAACCGCAGTGCGAACGGCCTCGGCGAGATCGCTCGCACCCTTTGACTCGCCGCCAGAATTGATCAGGCCCGCGCGGCCCATGTAGCAGTTGGCCACCTGATAGCGCGTGAGGTCTATCGGATGGTCAGACGTCAGCTCTTCGTACACTTTCTTATGCGTCTTGCCAAAGTTTAGAGCCACGTAGCCGCCATTGTTCTCCGGCAGCTTTTGTTTGATAACGTCTGCCTCGATCGTCACGCCGAGATGATTCGCCTGCCCGGTGAGATCGGCGGAGACATGATAATCTTTTTCTTTCGTCTTGAATGCGGGATTACGCGTGTAGCACCAGAGAATGGTTGCCATCCCTAACTTGTGCCCTTGATGGAACGCCTGGCTGATTTCCCATAATTGTCGCCGCGATTCCGGCGAACCGAAGTAGACTGTTGCACCCACTGCCACCGCTCCCATTTCAAACGCCTGTTCAACGTTTGCAAACAGTGTCTGATCGTGCGTGTTGGGGTAGGAGAGGAGTTCGTTGTGGTTGATTTTGAGAATAAAAGGAATTTTATGGGCATACTTCCGGGCAACCGATCCCAGGACTCCGAGTGTTGAGGCTACGGCATTGCATCCCCCCTCCATGGCAAGTTTCACGATATTTTCCGGATCGAAGTACATCGGGTTCGGTGCAAACGATGCGCCAGCAGAGTGCTCGATGCCCTGATCGACTGGAAGGATGGAGAGGTAACCCGTTCCCCCCAGCCTGCCGTGAGACAACAATTGCTGCAAACTTCGCAGGGTTGACGCAGGGCGGTCGGAAAGAGCATATACGCGATCCACATAGTCGGGCCCGGGCAAGTGGAGCGACTCTTTCGGAATGGTCTTACAGCGATGCTCGAGAAGCGACCGGGCTTCGGCGCCGAGCAGTTTTTCAATATCTGTGGTGATGTGAGCTTCCGCGGTGGTCGGTCGGATCTGTTTTGCAGACCGCTCCGCCGTTAATGGCTCATCAACCGTTTGACTGTTTGCCATGACTCGTCCCTTCCTTGTTTCTATTTTGCAATTGCTCGCAACCTGTCATTCCTGTGATTCCGCCCAAAGGGGGGAGAGGAGGAATCTGCCGCATCGCCGCAAGCCGAGATTGCCCATCCCGATTTCAGCGGGATCGAAATGAGATTAGGTGCTTCCAAATTTTCGATGCTGAAATATAGGGAAAAAAGGAGAAAAGAAAAAGAACACCGTTCCAGCCGCGGTTCTGCCTCCTACGCGGTGGCTTCAACCTCTTTCCAGCGTTTCGCGTATTCAGTGAGCTTCTTGTCGACGCGGTCATGAATGCTTCCGGGTTCAAATGTGCCGTTGCGCAGCCGTTTGCCAGCCTCGATGCCCGCGAGAAGCTCTATACCCTCGTCGATGGTTTTGATCGGATAAATGTGAAATCTTCCCTTCTCAACCGTCTCAACGACGTCATGCCGCAGCATCAAATCCTTGACATTTTGTTCGGGGATCAGAACTCCTTGCGTACCGTTAAATCCTCGAGCCTTGCAGACGTCGAAAAAACCTTCAATTTTCTGGTTCACTCCCCCGATGGGCTGAATTTCTCCTTTTTGACTGACAGAACCGGTCACCGCGAGATCCTGCCGCAGCGGTACTTCAGCAAGACTGGAAAGAATGGCATACACTTCGGTGGACGAAGCGCTGTCGCCATCAATGCCGCTGTAGGACTGTTCGAACGCAACGCTTGCACTCATCACCAGCGGTTTATTGGCTGCATAGAGACCGCGCAGGTATCCGGCAAGGATCAAGACTCCCTTGTTATGTGTGGGGCCGCTCAGATCCGCCTCACGCTCAATATTGATGACCCCGGCTTTACCCATCGCGCTGCGCACGGTAATTCTTGACGGTTTACCGAACGCGTGCTCTCCCAAGTCGTAGATAGAAACTCCATTCACCTGTCCTACCACTGCTCCTTTCGTGTCGATCATGATCGTCCCGTCGAGGATCAGCTCTTGGATTTTCTCTTCCACCATCTTTACTCGGTCAATGCGCTCATCAATCGCCTTCCGGACATGTGTGCTTGTGATCGTACTGGTTCCCTCTTTGCCTGCCCAGTAGTTTGCTTCTCGCAGCACGTTGGCAATCACATTGAACCGCGTCGAAAGCTTATTCTGCCGACCCGCGAGTCGAACCCCGTATTCAATGACTTCTGCGAGACCAACGGCGTTAAATGGCCTCAGTTTTTCCTCATCGCACAGCATCTTAATGAAAGAAACGTATCGTTCGACGGTTTTGTCCATCTTGGGCATTTCAGTGTCGAAGTCGGCGCGCACCTTGAATATCTTCTTGAAGTCATCATCCTGCTCGTAGAGCAGGGAATAGACGTACGCGTCGCCGATCATAACCACTTTCGCATCCAGAGGAACCGGTTCCGGCTTCAGTGCCGAGGTCGTGCCGAAAAGTCCGGTCTCAAGGGGCTGTATTTCCAGTAATTGATTGCGCAGTGTCCGTTTAAGGTTCTGCCATACGCCGGGCTCGATGAGGGCGTCGAGAGCGTTGAGCACGAGATAACCGCCGTCGGCCTCCAGGAGAGAGCCAGGTTTGATCATCGTAAAATCCGTTCGCCAGATTCCATTACGGTCTACCTCACGGTCGATGGTTCCGAACAGATTCTTGAACCGCGGGTTTCTTTCAATGATGATGGGAATGCCTTTCGTCTGCGAGTTATCGACGACGATGTTTACCTGGAACTCTATGTATGAGTCTTTTTCCCGCTGCTGAACCAAACCGGTCAGCGTCGGAAGTTGTTCTTCGGCAGGGAGAAATCGCTGGACGTTCTCCAGAATGTTCTCCTGAATATCGCCGAGATAGCGATGAACTTTTTCGTGTTCATACACCTGCCGAAGCTCATCAATGCGGTCGCGGACGAGTGGAAGGAGAAACCGTTGTACCAGGTCGTCTACAGATTCCTTTGCTTTGCGCTCAATGGTGCGCATTTCCTTGAGAACACGTTCCATCTGACTTTCAAGGACCGTGCGGTCCTGGGTGAATTTTTCAAGCTGCTCCATTGATAGTTTTGCTTGCTGCACGAGAGCGTCGAGCTGGTCAAATCCTGTCGGGACGTTGTCGATGACGGGAGCAATGTCGGGTCGAACCGACTGACCGAGCTGCACTTGAATGAGGGCAAAACCCCGTTCCTTAACCCGTTTTTCGAAATCCTTGAGCACGCTTCGCTGACGCTCCTGGAAAATTTCGAGCGTGCGTTTTCGTTCTTCCTGATAACGCCTGCTCTCAAAGACGGCGGGAATGTTCTTACGCAGGTCTGAAATGAGATCGTTTATGTCGTCCCGAAATTTGCGCCCTTTACCCGCTTCGAGCGTAATCAGCATCGGTTGATCAGGATTATTGAAATTGTGAACAAAACAGCGGTCGCACAAAGGTACTCTCTTCCCCTCGAACTCGCTGAGCAGTCGCTTGATCGTTGTTGTGCGCCCCGTTCCTGAATACCCCGTGACGAACACATTGTAGCCAAAATGTTTGATCTCGAGGCCCAGGCGAAGGGCGCGCAGCGCCCGATCCTGTCCTATGATTTCCTTCGAAGGCTTGATATCATCAGTCGTCCTGATGCCGAGGCTTTTTGGGTCACACCGCCAGCGTAATTGGCTCACAGACACTTCCTTGAAACGGGTCACTTTAGCCATAGGTTCACTTGCTGATTATTCTCTTGATAGCAAATAATTCTCTAACACCAAACCTTTTTTAGCTCGACCTACCATCGATTACCCTGACAGGATGCCGAAGAATTCTCATTTTTCAGAAATAGTATTGATGCGGGAAATGCCTTTTCCACCACTTTTGCCTCTTTTTCGGTAGCCGTCTAGTACTCTTTTCTGTTCATATACATGTTCACCAACAGGCCGACCATCATCATGCTGGTAAATAAGCCCGAACCCCCATAGCTGAGAAATGGCAGAGGAACCCCGATCACCGGCAGCAACCCCATCGACATGCCGATGTTAACGGTGATGTGAACGGCGAATGTTGACACAATACCGATCGCTACGATGCTCGCGTAATCGTTTTTTACCATTGATGCTACCTGAACGCCCCGGATGAGCAATCCTGCGAGCAGCAGCAGAATGAGTAATGCTCCGAAGAACCCAAATTCTTCTCCCGGAACACAAAAGATGAAATCTGTCCACTGTGCTGGTATGAAATTCAACTGTGTCTGCGTTCCGTGGAGAAACCCTTTTCCGAAGATGCCTCCCGAGCCGATCGCTATTTTCGATTGGATGACGTTGTACCCAGCGCCGAGAGGATCTGCTTCAGGATTGAGAAAGGTGACAATGCGCTTCTGCTGGTAAGGTTGAAGTTTCCCGTAAATGAATTGGACGGAAATGCCAATAAGAACGGTGATTGAGAAAACAATGGCCGACACGAAACGGTTCTCACGGAGTGCGAAGAAAAGGATAAATGTCAAGATTGCAACAACGACGAACGCAGTAGTTCCGAACAACGCAGCGATGACCGCGGCGGCTGGTGCAACAATTGCGAGAAGAAAAAATGTTGATGCACCCGCCCAATAGAGAATGGGGATGATCATACCAAGATAGATGATGGCGGTTCCAAGATCCGGTTGGGCGACGATCAAAGCTACCGGTAGTAAAACAATACTCAATGCGATGCTCAAGTCCTTAAGACGACGAACATTGACATGACGCTGAGAGAGATACGCCGCAAGGGCGAGCAGCGTTGCAGGCTTTGCGAATTCTGCCGGCTGTAAACCCATTGTCCCGAAGCCGTACCAACTTTTCGCCCCGGCGACGGTCTTTCCCAGTACGAGAACGCCAAGGAGAAACGCAAGAGATACAACATACACAGGAAATGAAAAAAGCTGCAGAGTGCGAAAAGGAACAAGCATGACGGATACCATCAGCAGGAGGCCAATACCCGTCCACAACAGCTGACGCTGGAAATAGTACGAGGCGCCTGCGTCATACGTTGCGCTGTACATCGAGATCAAACCAATGATGACCAGAAGTAGCACGATGCTCAAAGTGGGGATGTCGAGTTTTTCCTTCAGCAACGTATCCATTGCTACTCCTGGGCTGGGATTTCGGGTTGTGTGGCGGCTACGGGGCGGGGGGCTCTATAGCGCACGAGGGCTCCGTACAAATATTTTTCGATGCACAGTCCTGCAATCGGTGCCGCAAACGTTCCTCCGAATCCGGCATTTTCAACCATGACGCAAATCGCAATCCTGGGATTGTCAAAGGGCGCGAAGCCGATGAACCACGCATGATCTTCTCCGTGCGGATTTTCTGCAGTTCCAGTTTTTCCTCCAACGACGACCCCGGGGACTCTCGCACCGCCGCCCGTGCCCCCGGGAACATTAACACAGCGATACAGTCCCTCACGAAGGATATCCCAGACTTCATTCTTGATATTGAGAGTTCGTGCTGGAAATTGTAAACGGGTCATCGGACCGCTGGATTTGTTTTTCACGCTGGCCGCAACGTGGGGTTGGTGATATTGTCCCCTATTTGCCAGCACCATCGCATAGCCTGCCATCTGAATCGGGGAAACACCTATCTCTCCCTGACCAATTCCCAGACTCACTAAGTATCCCTGCGTCCATCTACCTTTACCGTAGACACGGTCGTAGTATTCCTCCGAGGGGAGCAATCCCGGATTTTCTTCGAAGATGTCGATCCCCGTCGGAGAGCCAAAGCCAAACTCCCGCGCGAAGCGCACCCACCTTTCAAGTCCCGTCTTCAACATTACTGTATAGAAGAAAACGTTACAAGACTTCTGAATTGCTTCGACAGCGTTCGTCGAGCCGTGGACGTGCAAATCTTTATGAATCTTGTTGCCAAATTGGAATGTCCCGGTGCATTGAACTCTGTAGCTTGTGGAAATGATTTCTTCTTGCAAAGCGGCGGCAGCAAGGACCATTTTGAAGGCCGATCCCGGAGGATAACGCGTGAGCGTGGCCCGGTTGAAGAGCGGTTTACCCGAATCTGCATTCAGCGAGGTCCAGACCTCGGAAGGAGTTACACCACTGAACAGCATCGGGTCATAATCAGGTTTGCTGGCCAGCGCAAGCACGCCTCCATTCGAGGGATCGAGAGCGACCACAGCACCGTGTTTGTTGGTCAGCAGCGATTCCGCGAATGCCTGGAGGTCTCTATCCAGCGTCAAAAACAAATCATTTCCTTCTTGCGGTGGAACATCATTTTTTCCGTTGTTGTACGCACCGAGAACTTGTCCCTTCGCATTGACCGTGATGAATTCCACGCCCTCTTCTCCACGCAGGTTTCGTTCGTATGCCGCTTCGAGTCCGGAGGCGCCAATGAGGTCTCCCTGAGAGTATGGTTCGCCAGTTTCTTGAAGCTGCCGTTCAGATATTTCTTTTGTATAACCAAATAAATGGGGAGCTTTCGCTTGCGTAGGGTAGTACCTCTTGGACTGGATTTCATAGTTGACGCCTGGAAAGCGGTCAAGATTTTCTTCGAGAAAGGAGAGGGTTTCGAAATCGATGTCGCGCTTGATCTTTGCCGGCGCAAAGCGATTGTGAACTTTCCCCTTGCTGACTCGGTCGAGTATGAATTCACCGTCGATATGCAAGATTCTCGCAAGATCGTCGATTGTTCCGACATCAAACTCGACGGGCGTAATAGTTACGGTATACGAGGGGCGATTGTCGACAAGAAGCCCCCCGTTGTGATCGAACATGTAGCCACGGATGGGATCTCGCGGAATTTGTCGGACGCTGTTCTCCTCCGATTTTTTTCCATACACGTCTTGATAGATAACCTGAAGTTGCACCAATCGCGTAATGAACAGAAGAAGAATTACTCCTACGGCAATATAGAATACATGTTTGCGAGAATATGTATCTACGATATCGTTCATGCTCGCAAAGCCAACTTCCTCGAAAAAGCAAACATCGGGATCAAACTCACCGTGGCGGTGTACAGGGTTGTGGTCAGGCCAAGCTGGAAAACGACTCGCCAGAAAGAGATATCGGTTCCCAGCGTAAAGATCAAGAAATACGTAAGGCTGTGAAAAAGCCCTCCCAAAAGGACGATCAGGAGAAATCTGTAACTGCCCAGCGTCATCTGCGTCTTATTCTCGTTATAGAAATATCCCGTGACAAACGCACAGAGAGTTTTTGTCAATGCCGAAAGCCCAAGAAAATCTCCAGAAATCAAGTCCAGGCATAATCCTATGCCAAATCCCCAGACTGAGGCACGCAATTGACCCTCCGTAAGGGCAAGATAGACGAGCCAGACAACGAGAAGATCGGGCGTGATTCCTTCCAGCGAAAGCAGTCGTGCAATGGTAGTTTGAACGATCACGAGGAGGAGTGAAATGAGAAGATATTTGATCGTACGGTTCACTTGGCGACCTTGCTCTCGAGAGCCTGCCGTTCAGGGTTGGGCGTCGTAGTAATTACGAAGACGTGTTCGAGCATTGCGAAATCGACCGAAGGGCGAATCTGAATCTCTTTGAAGAGTCCACCTTCGCGTTCGGCAACATGCGTCACCGTTCCGATCTTTATGTCGCGCGGGAACACATTGCTGTATTCGGACGTCATCGCAAGGTCCCCCTCGATGACATCTTGCGTTTTAGCCACGTTCTTGAGCTGGAGAGACTCCCCGCCAGCCCAGGCGAGAATGCCCATGACCCTGCTGCGCTGGATTTTCGCGCTTGCCCGAAAATCCCTGTTGACCATCAATTGCGCGACCGCATAATGGGAGCTGGTCGCTATGACTCGACCGACAAGTCCGGCTTCGGAGACAATCGGCATGTTGATTCGTATGCCGTCCCGTTCTCCGGCGTTAATGGTAATCGAGTTGCGGAGGAGATCGAGCGTTTTTCCCACAACGTCTGCGGCGACAAGGCGGAATGGACTGTGTTCCTTCAATTGGAGCATTTCTCTCAATCGCAGGTTCTCCAGACGCGCCTCTCGCAGGCGACTGACTTCGTCGGTCAGAACCACATTTTGTTGCCGCAGGATTTCGTTTTCTGTTTCAAGGGAGAAAAAGTTTGGTATGATCGAGATCGCACTTTGGAGCGTTCCGACAATGCCTATCGTATACGCGCGGATAGTGCGGATCTGGCTGTTGTCGTTCAAGGAGAGCAGCGCAAGAGAGATAACCGATAGCAGCGCCAGAACGAAGTATTCTTTGAACAGGCGTACTATGGTAAACAGTCTCTGCATACGCAGCCCGCATCGGGGAATGGTAATAAGATGTACAGATTCTCAGGTGGCACGTGCGGTCGCCAACGATTCGAGTCTAATACCGTTTGCTTTTGAGCAGAAGTTTCGAATAATGGTTGAGATTTTCCAGCACTTTGCTTGCCCCCCGAACGACCGCCGTCAAAGGAGCTTCAGCTACGTGGACGGGTAGGCTCGTTTCCAGTCGAATCCGTTCATCCAGGTTCTTGAGCAGTGCTCCACCCCCGGTAAGCATGATGCCCCGGTCGAGAATGTCGGCGGCCAGTTCAGGCGGTGTGTGCTCGAGGGTAAGTTTTAGCGTATCGATGATCTGCCGCACCGGCTCGTTGAGGGCCTCGCGGATCTCCACGGAAGTTGTTTCCGTTGTTTTCGGGATTCCGTTGATGAGGTCGCGGCCTTTCACCTGAATCGATATCTCCTCCTTGAGCGGCATTGCGGAGCCGACTTCACATTTAATGGCTTCTGCCGTTCTTTCACCAATAAGGAGATTATGGTTTTTTTTGAAGAATTGAATGAGAGCATCATCCATCTCATCGCCGGCGATACGTATAGATTCCACCGTGACGACCCCCGAGAGCGCGATGACGGCAAACTCCGTCGTGCCGCCACCGATGTTTACGACCATGTTTCCTGCAGGCGCATCGACGTCCAAGCCAATACCAAGCGCGGCCGACATAGGCTCAGCGATCAAATGCACCTCCTTGGCGCCTGCATGCTCGGCGGAATCTCGCACGGCCCTCTTCTCGACTTCCGTGACGCCGCTGGGAACCGAGATGACAATGCGCCGTGCCGGGAGCCATCCAGCATTTATTTTCTTGATGAACTCCCTCAGCATGCCTTCGGCAATTTCGAAGTCCGCGATGACTCCATCCTTCATCGGTCGAATGGTGCGAATATCCTGGTGAGTTCGACCGAGCATTTCGCGCGCTTCGTTGCCGAGAGCGACAATTTTTTTTGTGTTCCGGTCGAAAGCCACGACCGATGGCTCGTTGAGCACGATGCCCTTCCCCTTCATCGCGATGAGCGTGTTGGCCGTGCCGAGATCAATGGCGAGGTCCGGTGTAACTAAGGAGAAGAAACTCATGAGTTTCAAAAATTAATGCTTAAAATGTCTTATCCCTGTGAACACCATCGCAATACCATGTTCATCGGCAGCTTTGATGATTTCATCGTCACGGATAGAGCCGCCAGGTTGAATGACCGCCGTGGCACCGGCGCTGACTGCTTCAAGCAATGCGTCCGCGAAGGGAAAAAATGCGTCTGAAGCAACTGAGGTACCTTTCAAATCGAGACCCACTTCCTGGGCCTTGAGAACGGCGATCTTCGATGAATCGATTCGGGACATTTGCCCCGCACCAATGGCAACGGTCCGGTCAGGCCGGGCGTAGACAATGGCGTTGGATTTAACGTGCTTTGCCACACGCCAGCCAAACATCATTGCTGCACGTTCATTCTCCGTGGGCTTCCGCTTTGTGACGGCACGGAGCTGGTCTTCCGTGAGCGCAGCCGCATCGGATGTTTGTACTAAAAGTCCCCCCGCGACAGTTTTCATTTCAAATGATCTTGAAGAAGATACCGGCTGACGTTGAAGAATGAGTCGGCGATCTTTTTTCTTTTTCAAGAAATCCAGTACGTCCGCCGGGTATTCCGGAGCAACAATGACTTCCGTGAAGATCTCATTGATCGCCTGCGCCGCTTGCATGTCGAGCGGACGGTTGACTGCAATAATTCCTCCGAAGGGAGATTTTGTATCTGTTGCGAAAGCCTTACGGTATGCCTCTGCGAGCGTCGAGCCCGAACCGACCCCGCATGGATTGGTATGCTTCGTGATAACGACCGTCGGCTCGAGGAATTCCTCAACCAGCTCGGCGGCTGCCTGAATATCAACAATATTATTGAAGGAAAGGTCTTTGCCGTGAAGCTTTTCAAAGAAGCTGCGGATATCTCCATAGAGTGCGGCTTGCTGATGAGGATTCTCGCCGTAGCGGAGATCGGCCCCCTTCGTCAGCGAGAGGGAGAAAACTGGGGGTAGTGGTTTTTCGGGAGCCGGTGTGTGGGAGACAAGGTAATTCGCAATCGCCGAATCGTATTGGGCCGTTCGAAGAAACACCTCTTTTGCCAGTTCGAACCGGAGTTCTTCCGATATACAGCCGTTCAACTTTTCCATATCAGCGAGAATTGCGCCATACCGGACAGGATTTACAACCACAGTCTTATATTTGAAGTTCTTCGCCGCCGCTCGAAGCATGGCCGGTCCACCGACGTCAATCTGCTCAATCGCTTCCGCGACGGAAATGCCATTCTTCGCGACCGTTTGCTCAAACGGATACAAGTTCACGACTATCAAATCGATGGGAGTTATGTCCAGCTCTCGCAACTGTTTCTGGTGATGCGGATTATCATCGATGGCAAGCAATCCGGCGTGAATTTTGGGGTGGAGAGTTTTCACTCGTCCATCGAGAATCTCGGGGAATCCGGTGATTTCAGAGACAGAGCGCGCCGGGACCCCAGCTTCGTTCAGGCTTTTCAGTGTTCCGCCGGTGGAAACGATTCCGACGTTCCATTTCGTCAGTGCGCGTGCAAAGTCGATAATGTCCGCCTTATCGGAAACACTGATCAGTGCACGGTGTATTCTTATTTCATGCATAGACATCTAACTGAGAATTGTTACCGATTGACCGTTGACTTTCACCTTACCCTCGGCAAACAAGCGAATCGCCTCTGCATATAACCCATGTTCGACGTTTAGTACCTTCTGTGCAAGTGTCTCCGGTGTTTCATCCCCTGCTACCTCAACCGTTCGTTGCAGGACGACGGGGCCATGATCATATTCCTCATCGACGATATGTACGCTGGCACCGGAAATTCGCGCCCCGCACGCAATCACCGCCTCATGTACCCGGAGGCCGTACATTCCTTTTCCACCGAACGCAGGAAGAAGTGCGGGATGAATGTTGACAATCCGGTTGCGGAACCGTCTGATGATTGCAGGACTAAGTTTCTTGAGGTATCCCGCCAGCACTATGAAATTCACGCAGTACTCGTCCAGAATCAGGATGAGAGCCTTGGTAAATTCATCTTCGGACGTAAATTGCTTCTGGTCGAGGTGAGCTGCGGGAATGTTGTTCGAGCGGGCAATCTCCAACGCCCCGGCATCTGCCTTGTTGCTGATGACGAGCGCAATCTCAGCGTTCGTAATTCTACCTTGCTTGATAGCTTGGAGGATGGCGAGAAAGTTTGAACCTCTGCCCGAAGCGAAGACCCCAATGTTCAGTTTGTCAACCACTGCACTTCCACGTGCGAAATGTAACGAATATTTGCAGAATAGTCAATGCCGTTTCTATCACGGTACCAACCCCCACAGATTCGGGACTATTCAACCGCTGACTCGATAAGCTCCAGGAGTCCCCTGGAGGCGTTCATTCTCGTTTTGATACCGATCGGGAGGGTGAGCGAGCCTTCGACATGGCCGTATTGGAGTCCGGTGAGAACCGGGATTTCGTACGGTGCAAACACCTCTTTGAATATCTGGCGGAGCGTCAGTGAGGGTTTCTTGCTGTTTGTTGGCTTGCAATCGGCAAACTCTCCAAGCACGACCCCTCGCGCCTGATCGAAAACTCGGGCGAGCTGCAGATGGTGAAACATCCGATCAATTTTGTACGGCGGTTCTTCGACCTCTTCGAGCACAAGGATGTTGTTCTTTGAGTTCGAAAAGTATGCTGTCCCCAGCATCGCAGTAACCACTGACAGGTTGCCGGCGAGGAGTTGTCCGCTGGTTACACCGCGGATCAACGGCTTCAGGGGCTTCCCGTTTGGATTTTGCAGGATGCCAAGAGGTTTTGTCGAGGAGAGACATTGCCAGAACTGCTCTTCTGCATTTCCGCCGAAACCTTCTCCGAATTCTGTCGAAACCATGGGTCCGGAGAATGTTACAAGCCCCGTCTTAGCAAAGATGGCCAGCTGCAAGGCTGTGATATCGCTGTAGCCGACGAATACTTTCGGATTGCGCCGGATAGCGTTGTAATCGAGTAGCGGAAGAATGCGGTGCGAGCCGTATCCGCCGCGGACAATGAGGATGGCGTTCACCCTGGGGTTGAGGAACAGTTCGTTGATATCAGAAGCGCGATCTTTGTCCGTGCCCGCCAAATAGCCGTGCTTTTCGTATAGATGTTTTCCCAGAACGATGTGGTAGCCAAGCTGTTCGAGGGAGCGGATGCCTTTGGTGAGGCTATGGAGGGAAGCCGGCGGACTTGCCGGTGCGGCGATACCTATGATATCGCCTTTTTTCAGTCGAGGAGGTTTATGGGTCTTCACAGGGTATGGAAAACTTCGGATGCCAAACCAATAGTATTTCAAGATAGAGAGAAGCAGAGCAAAAATCAATTCAGCAGCCTATCGGTGTTGCATATCCATCCCTAGTTGTTTACATTCATGTCTGATACTTCCAAGGACTCTCACTTACTTGCTGAAAGGAGGACCATATGTTTTTCGTTTTCTTGATTGTTGTAGTAGTCATAGCCCTGATGATTTGGTACTCTTCCAGAAAGAAACTCATCCAGCAGCGGAACGTCATTTTTCGAACGAGCACCGCAGTTGCAGGGACAATAACCCTTTTTGCATTCGCTCTGGCCATTTTAGAATGCTTCACCATCATACCTGCTGGCCACGTCGGCATAGTGGATTTCTTTGGGATGGTGTCGGACAAAACTCTCTCGCCCGGCATCAACTTTGTCAATCCGATGGCAAATGTCGTGAAATACTCTGCGCAGACGAAAGAGCACAAAGAAAGCATGCAAGTTCTCTCACGCGAGGGATTGACAATCGGCCTCGAGCTGAGCGTGCTGTATCGTCTCGACTCGGACTCGGCGGCAGCCATCTATAAGAAAATCCTCCGCGGCAATTATGAGGAGGTTCTATTGATTCCTCAGTTCCGCTCGATCAGTCGTGCAGTGACGGCAAGCTTTCAGGCAAGCGCGCTCTACTCAACAGAGCGCGAACGTCTTAGCGAATCCATTCAAGCTGAGCTTGCGAAAGCTGTTGGGCGGCGCGGTATCATCGTGGAATCGACGCCGTTGCGAAACGTGGTATTGCCTTCTCAGTTAACAGAAGCAATTGAACAGAAACAGCGCGCCGATCAGGAAAGCCAGCGCATGCAATTCATTCTCACGAAAGAGAAACAGGAGGCCGAACGCAAGCGCATTGAGGCACAAGGCGTTGCAGACTTTCAACGAATCGTCGCGCAGGGCATTAGCGAAAACCTGCTGCGCTGGAAGGGCATCGAAGCAACAATGAAAATTGCCGAGTCGCAGAACACCAAAGTGGTGATTGTGGGAAGCGGCAAAACGGGCCTGCCGATCATATTGGATACAAAGTAGCCGGATCAGATTCCGCAGATTTCACAGATGCGTCGGTGATAGCAGATACCGCAAATATCAGAGGCTGTAGAATTTCAAGTCGATGCCTTTGCGCAGTTTGGTAATGTAAATGATTTGTCCGACGTGCTGGGCAAAGTGTTCGACAACATGGGAAATGGCGTCAAGACAGGTCACGTCGTATTTTTGAATATGCCGCAGTTCAAGGAGTTTGGAAGCATCAAAGTTTTCGAGCGTTTGATTGGCTTCAAGTAGAGTCATCTCAAGTGTTTTCCATAGATCCGTCTTTGGAACTGGTCCTCGCTCTGAAAATTCCCTGGGACGGTCACGAGTGTCTGCTGCCCCACCAATTCCTGAAATAATCCACTGGCGAACATTTCCCGAAAGATGAAGAATTAGATTGCCTACGCTGTTATCAGTCTCGTGTGCCCGCCACCAGACATCATCTTCGGAGAGTTCGTGCAGGCAGCGCTGTATCCGGGGAAGAAATTCTTCGAGCAATCGGCGTCGACAGTAGGAAATGTACTCTTCACTGATTTTCGCAGATTCTACAGATGGACCGCTGATGGCTGATTTCGCAGATTTGGTGGGGGTGGAATATATTTTCCTTTTGACTTGAACTTTCTTGCCGAAGTTGATCAGCAACCCGATCTCAAGCCCGGAAATCTTGAGATAGTGAAGGAGTTTTTCCTCGAAAGATGTCTCTAATGATTGCACTGCTTTCAACTCGACGATGATCGTATTCTCAACAAGCAAATCCACCACAAAATCGCCGATCGGCTCACCGCCATAGCTCACGGTGAGTTGCTTTTGTCGTTCAACCGTGAGGCCCGTTAACTGCAGCTCTTTCAGAAGAGCACTTTCGTAGACTTTCTCCAGAAACCCGGAACCCAAACGGTTATGGACTATGTAGGCTGCCCCTATGATCTTCTCCGTAAGTTCTTTGTGTGGATACTTGTCGTGGGGAAATTCTCTATTCATCTGCCATCTGTGCGTTATCTGTGTAATCAGTGCCTATTTGCTATCAGCTTAACAATATCTTCTTCAAGGGATGAAAAACCGAGTTCTCCATAATGGAATTGTCGGATGATTCCTCCTCGGTCAATAAGGTAGGTGCTTGGCCAGAACTGCGTGCGGAAGCGATTCCACGTTTTGAAACTGTTGTCGGTTAGGACGGGAAATTCTATGTGTGCATTGGCAATGAAAGCGCGAAGCGTCTCGAGGTTTGACTCCTCCTCTGTCTCTGGTGAGTGGACGCCAACGACAACCACGCCCCGATCTTTAAACTTCCCGTGCCATGCGTTGAGTGTCGGTAGAACATTCACGCAGTTCCTGCACTTAAACGTCCAGAAGTCCACAACGACAATCTGACCGCGCAACCTCTCCAGCGACAGTTGCTGCGAGTTCAGCCACATCCCCATTGCGAACTCGGGTGCCGGCTGTCCAACGATATTCTTTCCGGTAGGATTGAGCATGGCTTTGAAACGATCCTTGTGCACCACCAGGAGCGTGAAGATTACAAGCAGTCCAATAAGGTTCACGACTCTAACAATGCGGGTCTTCAGTGGCAAATCCTTCGAAAGGAAATTCATTAAGTCAAACTACGAAAAATGAGGGCGGGAAGCAATCCTTTCTTGAGTGGGATGCTGATTTTTTGTATGTTGTTGTAGCCTATGATCACATCAGATCTCCAAAGGTCGATCGGTGAAGAAGAATCGAAGTTGCTGTTAGAAGCCATTGCGCTTTTCAACATGGGAAAGTTCTGGGAATCACACGAGGTTTTTGAAGATCTGTGGCGTTCGGAACAAGGAGAATTGAAAAAGTTCGCCCAGGGCCTTGTCCAGGCGGCTGCGGCTTTCAGCTACATTAAACTGAGACGGTACGAATCCATCCTCTATCTTTTTGACAAATCGCGGGAGAAACTTCAAGCCACCATTCACCTATTGCCCGGATTACGTATGAACCTACTGATACAAGCCATTGGCAGAGCAAAAGCTGCAGTACAGCGCATTGGCGAAGGCGGTTTGGAACGATTCGATCCAGCTTTGTTTCCACGAATAAGTTTTTCAGGCCGGTCATCACGTGGTCGGAAATCGAAGGGAATAAAGGGCAAACGGATACGGTAGAAAAGTACAAGCCCGCTTCAAGTGAAAGCAGCATACAACGACAATGAGATTTTCAATCACGAAAGTATTTGAAATGGAGGTTCTATGAGTCACCGCCTCAGGTTGCCTATCTCCGGACTGCTGCCAGCCCTGATGGGATTGTTTCTGATGGTATCACCTCACCAACAAGACAATAGGTTCAGTTTTTCCCTTTCATCCCATCGAATCTTTACGCCGGAAGGATCCCCCACATTTCGTCTGGATGCCCTGAACCTTCAGGAAGCCGTGCGGTTTCGCGTGTATAAAGTGACTGATCCCGTTTCATTTTTCACTTCGCGCCGTGACGTGATGGTTCCCGGTTTTCTGGAAACAAAAGAGGATCAGGGAGAGTGGCAAAAAATTATTCGCGACTATCCCATCGTGCGTGAATGGGAGGAAAGAGTCAAGCGGCAGCGGGACCAATGGACCTCCCTGGAGATTTCCCTCGGAATCAGCAAGTCCGGGGTCTATCTCGTGGAAGCGCGGGCGCATGGAAAAATTGCATACACAAATGTCATCGTCTCTCCGTACGCCCTCATCACAAAGCAATCCAGATCGCAGTTGTTAAGTTACGTTGTCGATTCCAAGACGGGAGCGGCGGTCGGCAATGCAGACATCGTCGTGTTTCGGCGGTACAAAAAGCTTGCCGCAGGAAAGAGCAGTGAGAAGGGGCTATTTTTTACATCGCTTCCTCCAATGAAAGAAGGTGAGGAGGAGCCTTCACCCCTCATGCGTGGGGGCACGCGTCCCATCATGATGAACAACTATCAACTGCTCGTTATGGCGGAGCGAGGGTCGCATTTTGTCATCGCGCGCCCATGGTGGTACGGCTATGGATTGGAAAGAGAATATCTTATCTACTCGTACACAGAGCGACCGGTGTATCGACCGGGGCAACAAGTGTTTTTCAAAGGTATCGTTAGAAAGAAAACGAGCGGAGGAGAGCTCGTACCGGTTTCTAACACGTGGATGAAAGCCATCGTTCGCGATGCGCGGGGAACCGAGGTCCATAGCGATTCGCTCCGCACGAATGCAAACGGCACCTTCGCGGGAGATATCATGCTTGCTGATCCTGCACCGCTCGGCACGTACCAGCTGGAAACATCGATCAGCGGCGGCTTCGGGATTGCGAGTTTCGATGTGCAGGAGTACAAGAAACCTGAATACGACGTAACAGTCTCTACGGACAAGCAGCACTACGCAAAAGGCGAAACCGTCCGCGCGACTGTCAAAGGGATGTATTACTTTGGAAGTCCGGTTTCGGGCGCTCAGGTCGAGTATATGGTCTATCGAAGTCGGTACTGGCGTCCCTGGTGGATCGGGACGGAATACGAATGGTTCTACGAATCGGACGCCGCAACCTACTCTTACCAGCGGGAAATGATTCTGACAGGAAAGGGAAAACTGGATGATGAGGGGGGGTTGGATTTTCCTATTGACACCGATAAGAACGCCTCGATGGATTATGTCTATCGTATCGATGCGAAGGTGACAGACCTGAGTCGACGCAGCATTTCTGGCGAGGTCAGTGTTGAAGTTACGCGCGGTTTGTTTTTGATGACACTGCATGCGGACAAGCACGTCTACCGCCCGGGTGAGGATGCACGATTGACCATCTCATTGAAAGATTTTGAGGCAAAGGGCGTAGCGGTTCCCTATGTAGCTACAGTCACACGAGAATGGTGGGAACAGCGCACGCGCATTCAGAATGGCAGAAGAACCTACGATTACACACATCGATCTGAGCCGGTTGTCACCGTCACTGGAACTGCGGATGCGATGGGGATTAGTGCGGTCGAGATTGCTTTGGAGGAACCGGGGTATTATGCTCTATCCGTGAGCGCCACCGATTCGATAGGGAATACCGTAACTGAAGCGATGAATATTTATGTTGCGGGCAAAAACTACCCATGGTGGTCAGGTGCAAACCAGGGGATTCAGGTTATCCCCGATAAGGAAAGCTATGAAGTCGGTGAGACGATGCATGCTCTCATCATTCTGCCAATCGCCAATGTAGACGTGCTGTTGAGCGCGGAAGCAGATCGGATAATCGATTACAAAGTCGAACATTCTGAAGGAAGTACGAAGACAATCAGTTTTCAAATCAAAAACGCCAACGCCCCAAATTTTTTCCTTGGCGTCACGGCACTTGTTGGGGAGCAGCTGTACCAGACGACAAAACAAATTCCTGTTCTGCCGAAGGAAAAGTTCTTGCGTGTGGAAATTCTCTATGACAAAGAAAGTTATAGGCCTGGTGAAAACGGCGTAGTAAGGTTGAAGGCGATCGACACGCGAGGGAGACCAGTTCGGGACGCGGAGCTTTCACTCGGCATCGTTGACGAGAGTCTTTATGCGATTTTGCCCGAGGAGGTTCCCGACATTCGAAGGTTTTTTTATGCAAACCGATGGAACACCATCCAAACCGCATCTTCTCTGTATTTTAGCTCGTATGGCTACGGCCGATTGGAAATGGCGGCCGATGGCTTAGCTGCGCGCGCGACGGGTGCGGTATTGAAGGAGGCAGCGCCAATCGCCACCACAAGTTTATTGGATCACAAGCCCCAGTTTATCGCAGCGGTACTTCGGAAAGACTTTCGTGACATGCTGCAGTGGTTTCCAGCGGTCGTGACCGATGATCGGGGCAACGCACAGGTCCGCGTGAAGTACCCTGATAATCTCACCACGTGGCGGGCAACGGCTCGCGTGGTGACGAGCGATACGAAGGTGGGAAACACAACGGCAACGGTCGTCGTTCGCAAAAACTTGCTCGTTCGTATTGAAACGCCGCGGTTCCTCACGCAGCGCGACAGTACACTGATTGCAACTGTTGTCCATAACTACCTGCGGGAAGACAAAACTGCTAAGTTGAGCTTGACTGCGAGCGGCGCAAGCCTCGATGGAAAAGAAAAAATGATAACGATTCCTAAAAACGGTCAGGTGCGGATTGACTGGAAGCTCGGCGCGAGCGAAGCAGGGACAGTCACATTAACCGCTCAAGCCCTGACGAACGAAGAATCAGATGCGATGGAAGTGAGACTGCCGGTCTTGCCGCACGGTGTGCAGATCGCACGATCACAGGTAGTAAATCTCCAGGATCCGAACGAAGAGAAATCTGTTCTCATCACAATCCCCGATGAGGCCGATCTTTCGACAGCAAAGGTTTCCGTGGATCTCTCACCTTCATTGGCATCTTCGATCCTTACCGCACTGGATGACCTTGTTGGCTATCCCTATGGCTGTGTCGAACAAACAATGAGCCGTTTTCTTCCCACGATCGTTGTTGCTAATGCTATGAAGGACTTGAACGCTCCGCTGAAAATGTCCAACAAAGAAGATCTTCCAAAAATGGTGGAAAAAGGACTCCAGCGTCTCTACGCCTTTCAGCATCAGGACGGCGGCTGGGGCTGGTGGGAAAATGATCGGACCGATCCCTTCATGACATCGTATGTTGTGTATGGCCTGACCCTTGCGCGTACTGCAGGCAACTCTATCGCGGAGGGGGTTCTAAATCGTGGTATTGAGCGTGTTCAAAGTCTCCTAAATTCTCCCGAGAAACTTGATGCTACAACGCAAGCCTATGCGATCTACGTATTATCCTTTGCGGGGGCCAATGGAGCCTCGGTTGACAAATCAACGCTTGTGAATCAGATCGCAAAGCTGGACCTGGCTAAGGCGAATAACTACACTCGCTCACTCGTGGCACTTGCCAGCTACTATCGTGGTGATAAGGCGACGGCCGCGAGTGTTGCACATGTGCTTGAAGCGTCGGTTATACAGACCGGCACCGCAGCCTTTTGGAGCGGAAAAGCGTGGCATTACAATTGGCAGGACGATAACGTCGAGACAACGGCATTTGTCCTCAAAGCTCTCCTTGCCGCGAGAGGTAATTCGGAGCTTGTCCAAAAAGCCGTGCACTGGCTGTTGAAACAGAAACAGGGAAGCTCGTGGCTTTCCACCAAGCAGACGGCTATTGTCATCTTTGGACTTGTCGATTATCTGAAGACAAGTAAGGAGCTTGAGCCTGATTATACTGTCACGCTCGCCGTGAACAATATTAATATTCAGCGCCGGAGGATGACTAAGGCAACGCTGTTCGAGAAAGAGCCGAAGGTCGAAGTGAGTGGCGATGTGCTGAAAAAGGGAATCAATACCTTGCGTGTTGAGAAAAAAGGAGAGGGAAAGCTTTATTGCTCAGTGCGCGAAAGTTACTACTCGACGGAAGAAAACATCGATGCACAGAGATCGGGCGTTTCAGTGAAACGGGAGTACTTCAAGCTGATACGGGTAAAGAAGGGGGACCGATATGTGTATGAAAAACAGCCTCTTGTTGGTTCAAGGCACGGTGGGCTGCCTGGCTACGCCGCTCAGGGTGGCGATGAGATATTTGTGAAGCTCACGCTCTCTTCCGACGGCAACTATGAATACTTCATGCTGGAGGATCCGCATGCCCCGGGTTTCGAGGTTGTGAAAGAGGAAGCAAATTATGAAATTGTGGGAGAAAAGGAATATCAGCATCATCCCTCGTACTCCGGGTGGCGGTACTGGTGGGCGAGCAAGGAGGTTCATGACGAGAAGGTTGGCTTCTTTGCACGCAGTATAAGTTCGGGGACATACACGTTTTCCTACATTGTACGCGCGCAGATCCCGGGTCGGTACCACGTTATGCCCGCGCTGGGCTCACTGATGTACTACCCTGAAGTGAGGGGAAATTCAGAAGAAATGCATGTCATCATCAATGAGTAGGGAGGAGGTCATCGAGGACCTCATCGTCCCTTGATCAATTCGCAGAGATGCGATTCCGCAGATTTCGCGAGCGCCTGTAAGTTGTATCCTCCTTCAAGGACCGAAACGATTCTTCCCGAGCAACACTTATCTGCAACCTCCAGGACAAACCTCGTCAATTCTGCGAAAGACTTTTCTGTAAGATTAATGTTTGCCAACGGGTCATCCTTGTGGGCGTCAAAACCGGCGGAGATAACCAGAAGGCCTGGCTTGTAGCGTGCAAGCGCAGGGACGATTTCTTTGGTGAAGGCTTCCAGATAATCCTTCTCACCGCTCCCGGCGCCCATCGGGCAATTCAGCGTGTAGCCCCTGCCCCTTCCGCTACCGATCTCGGTCCGAGCACCAGTCCCCGGATAAAATGGATACTGGTGCGTGCTGATGTAAAAGACGGAGGGATCCTCATAGAATATCTCTTGGGTTCCATTGCCGTGATGGACGTCCCAATCGACAATCGCAACTTTTTCTACACCATATTTTTGCTGGGCGTACCGTGCTGCGATGGCGACGTTGTTGAAGAGACAGAACCCCATTACTGCATCGCTCTCCGCATGATGTCCGGGTGGACGCACGGCACAAAATGCGTTTTGGACAATTCCCGTCATCACGGCATCAACACCGGCAAGCACGCCGCCGGCTGCCAGCAGCGCAACTTCGTAGGACTTCTTGCAAACGTGGGTGTCCCCTCGATCAAGCACTTCTATTCCACGAGCGCAGCTTTCCTTCACCAACTTCCAATGCCGGGATGAATGGACTTTAAGGATCCACTCTTCGGCTGCCGGATCAATCAGAGGATGCTGAAGGCGCGCCCAGAGAGATGTATGCTTCAGGTGTTCCGTAATTGCTTTGAGTCGATCGGGGCGCTCAGGATGGCCTGATCCCGTGTCATGCGCCAGGTATGATTCGTGATAGATGAATCCCGTTCTTGAGTGTGTCATTCGGAGTGTTTTGCGATTAGCGCGATGAACAAGATAGCATTATTGACGTGGCTCGCGTAGCACAGAACGCAGTTGAGTTTGAGTGTTGCCAAGAGAGTGTATGTCAAATAGACGCCGAGAACGACTGTTGCCAAAGCCGCAGCGGTCGTAACGTGAGCAAGCCCTTTTGGTTGCACAAAAACGTAAAGAATGATGGCGCAATAATATAATAATCCCAGCGCAAAATTCGGTAGCACGAGAATTCTTGCCTCGCGTGCCTGCAGGATGCGGCGGCAGATTCCTTGATCCATACGACAAATGGCCGGGATGAACGCGGCGTCGGGCTTGAGGATGTGGTAATGCGCGAGTGTGAAGTAGAGGGAAATGAGCAAACCGATGATTGAGCACGCGATTATGATTCCGTCGGAGAGGGTCATTGTTGGACAAAATACGCCTTTCGCTCGTTTGGCGCAAGCGGCAACTAAGGTCAGCGACGCCGCCACTAAGGCGAGCAGGCGTCACGGGGCCCGCTCAGCGGATGGGTGTTCAAATAAATCCGACACGACAGGATAGGAAAATTCGGAATCTGACCTTAGACCAAGAGTGGTTGCATCTCAGAACCGTGCTTCCTATCTTTCTCGGGTTCAACATGTCAGCAGTTCCTCAGGATCAAGAAAAAGTTAGGGATGCCCTTCGAGCCATTATCGAAGGAAAGATCGTCAAGCGATCACGACACGATTTGCATCATGATGGAAGGGATCTCGGGCCGCTGTTCATCGAAGAGCTGGAAAAACGGGGCTATGGGAAGACGACAGTCGACGCGCTTGACGTAAAACCAGGAGAGCGCGTTCCGGCATTCTTCATCGAGAACGAATTCGCGAACTTTGGATGGGTATTCTGGGAACGGTTCACATCGTGGAAAATCCGCAAGCTCTGGGGATCGGTGATCAAGAACAAGAAAGGGGATTGGGATATTCAGATACCGGCGGGGCGTGCGATGCCGATCTACGCGAACGCAAGGTTGAAAATCGAGATGGACATTGATCATCCGCCGGAGTTCTAACTCCTCAGCGAAATCCGGAACCGCCCGCACCCTCAGTGTCTCCGGAAGAAATCTGTCAAGCTATCATTGGCTCCGTGCACGAGTTTTGCCGACCTGCCGCATTACACGATGATGCCACTGTCGTGGTGATCAAGGTGTAACGCTCAGTGCCGAACGGGCAACACTATCTTGAACTGATTTCAAGAGTATTCTCACCGATGAATTCCTCCCTCGAGAATTGTGTGAGGCTTCTCGGAGGCTCGCGGCGAAGGTCAATCCTGACTTCAACTATGCATTTTCCACCGATCCTCTCAACAATGAACGCGCCATCATCGACTGCGTCAAGAAAGTGCCTGGCTGATGTTCGTCGATGAGTATAGGAAATCATTGAAGTCGCCTGAGGCTGAGGAGCTTTTTGATCTTATTTTCTTCAGACCGGTGGCGTACCTTTTCGTAAAAGGGGTATACAGGTTCCCGATTACACCAAATCAAGTTACCATGCTTTCACTGCTCGCTGGTCTGCTCGGCGCGTATTTCTTCTCCGAGGCAACTCCACAAGCGCTTGTTTGGGGTGCACTGTGCTATGCCGGGGCAAATGTTCTCGACTGTGCTGATGGCCAGCTCGCCCGCCTCCAGCAGAGCGGCACACTTCTGGGCAGAGTCTGGGATGGAATGGCAGATTATGTCTCAACGGCTGCGGTCTTTCTTGGGATCGGAGTGGCGACGAATTCCTGGTTGCTCGTTATCATCGCAGGCCTCAGCACTGCAATCCACGCGATCGTGTTCGATTATTATCAAAGCGAATTCATGTCCATGGGCAATGGAAGCGGAAATTTTCTCCCGAATGAAATTCGACGATTCACGGGAGAGATTCATCGCAGGAAGAAGGAAAGAGGCGATGGCATGGAGGTTTTTCTCTTGCAGACATATGTGTGGTACTTACGAGTTCAACAGCGCTTCGGTAGCCGGAGATCGGCGGAGACCCAGAATTATCATGATGCCCGGTCGCGCATCATTCGCCCCTGGAGTTTCCTGGGGCCGACGACAAATCGAACGCTGCTGATCGTCTGTGCGATATTGGATGAGCTTCATTCTTATTTGTGGGGTGTCGCAGTGGCAGGCAACCTCTGGCTCATTGTTTGTATTGCTCTCCAGAGGCGAGCCGTTGAACGAACCGAAACGGGAATCTCCAGATAAACATGTCTCGACCGTCACCGGTTGCTTTTTTTAAGGAGTCACTCAAATCGGATAACTACTACGCCGACGAGCTCATTAACATTTTTCTCCTCCGGCCGATTGCGGCTGTTATCGTCCGGCTGCTCTATCCGACCCGTGTGACGCCAAACCACGTGACACTTGCAGCGATTGTTATTGGCTTCGCTGCGGCATACTCATACACTGTAGCCACCCCCGTTGCCACTGGTGTCGCGGGTCTACTTATCACTGCGAAAGACATTCTCGATGATGCGGATGGGCAGCTGGCGCGTGCAAAGGAAATGTATTCTCGACGGGGACGGTTTCTGGATTCTATCGGAGACTTCGTGGTTAACCTTGCTGTTTTTGCGGCTATTACTTACGTCGTCTACCAATCCTCTCCGTCTGCCCCGACGATCATGCTCGGTTTCCTGTCACTTCTTGGAATCACGCTTCGAGTCTCCTACCATGTTTTCTATCAGGTCTCGTTTCTGCATCTCGACAACGTGTATAAGCTGAATCGGATTGCTGAGGAAATCACGGAGGAAGATCGGAAGGGAGATCGGGTTGCATTACGCCTCCAGCAAAGTTTTCTTCTGATTTACGGTTGGCAGGATAGACTTATGTACAAGATTGATACATGGTGTAGACGTGGTATACCCCATGAGAAGTTGGGAGACTGGTACTCTGATCGGGTCGGCTTGCGGCTCTCGGGCATGCTCGGCTTTGGGACGGAGTATGCGCTGCTCACAGCGTGTTCGCTGTTCAACGAGTTATATCTTTATCTGCTGTTTAATCTTTTATTGATGAATAGCATTTGGCTGACAAGCGTGCTTTACCGCAGAACCATCCTTGCGCGTAAACTCCAAGCACAAATTCATGGATGATTCCCTGCTTCATTTCATATTCAGCGGGACGCTTGAGTTCTGTCGTAAGCAGTTCTCCTTGACTTTTGATATTTTTTCAGCATAGTTTAAGCTGACCTTATGAGGGAGAGATCTTCATGAGTTATTCGCGGTGCGTCGTACCGGTAGTCTTTTTTCTCCTGGTGGCGTTTGCCTGCCGCAAGGAGGCGCCGCCGGAACCGCCTTACGTTCGCTCGATTGAGTTAGAAGCAGTGGATGCAAGCTGCACCGAGGCGTGGCTCAAAGTGACGCTCACCCCGCCTGCTGCGGGGCAAGCCGACTCGGTTCTGATTCGACGCGACTCGCAAACCGTCCTGACACTCCGACTCACGCCTGCCCCTTCGGGGACTCTCGACTCGCTGCTGGTCGACGAAGGCCTTCTTCCCAACCGCACCTACACGTACAAAGCATACCGCCTGTCCGCCGAAGCGACAGCGCAGGCGGAACTCATTGACTCCTCGACTCAAGTGACTCTGACGACTCTCGATTCTACGAGTCACTCGTTTTCTTTCCAGATCGATACGCTAGGCGTAACATCGTCGGTTCTCTATGACGTTGCGATCATTTCGGAGAGTAACATTTGGGCTGTGGGAGAATTGTACCTCAACGACTCGAGCGGCCAACTCGACCCGATTCTGTACAACCTCGCCATGTGGAACGGAACAACATGGAATATCCGGCGCGTACCAGTTCCTCTGTGTCCAAGTGGCACAGGATATTTTCCGCTGCGCGCCATCTATGCGTTCAGTGCAAACGATATTTGGATAACAGGCGGAGGAGAAATGATTCATTGGGATGGCCAAACATTCAGAGGTGATTGTTCCGTGAATCCTCTCCTGCAAGGAGGTCTCAACAAGATCTGGGGCAGCGGCTCTTCTATTTACGCAGTCGGTAACTCTGGGACAATCGTATACTCGCCCGATCACGGCACCACGTGGCGGCGTGTGGAGAGCGGGACCAATGTACCATTGACCGATGTGTGGGGAAGCACCGATGGTACCATACTATGGATTTCAGGATACACCGAGGACGTTCCTCCGGGCACCACGTTGTTGCAACTGAAAGGAGGGCAAGTGCAAACGATCAGAGTAAAAGATCAATTCACTCTTTGGCCTGATTCTCTTTCGGGTTCATTGAAAGCAGTCTGGACAGACCGAGCACGTTACGTTTACGTGCTTTCATCGTGGGGGATGTACGACACACCGTGGAACAGTGAGGGAAATGCGAAACTGCACTGGACGTCAGGAGGATTGTCATACTACGGTTATGCTCTCAAAATGCGCGGCATTGCGTTGAACGATGTTATCATAGTTGGTTACGAAGGATTGCTCTGGCACTTCAATGGCGTTACGGTGCGACGAATGGAAGACGTACGTAATAATAGATTTATCCTTCGGGGTGTTGCTTACGCTCTACAACGACGACAACTCAGTACCGATTTTTTTGTTGCAGCAGGAGAAATATATGATCCAATTCGTTACAGAGGTCTTGTCATTTTTGGAAGGAGGTGACTAAGAACCTGTACTCAGAAAACAGACAGGCGGGGCGATGTGAGCACCCCGCCCGTTGCTCTGGCAAATAGATGGTCTGAGGTCGGCTACCTCATCTCTCGCACAGCGGGGTTCTCCCTCTCTGTGCGCAAGAGGCCTTTCTATTTTGCCAAGAGCAATGTAGCAATATTATGTCTCACTTTCAATTTCTTTCACAGAAAGGAGTAACAATCATGCAGTACTCAAGAATTGTCTCAATGTTGGCAGCGCTTGCGATTCTGTTCCTGTTTCGAGGCACTGTTCACGCGCAAGAGGAAGACTGGCGATGGTCTCGAATCGTTCCTACGGGAGGTGAACAGGGTGAAATTCCCATCGAACTTCCAAGAGTCAGTGGGATCGTTACGAATACTCGGATCCACCCTACGACCACAACCACTCAATCGGAGATGTCGATCGCTGTTCACCCACTGAACCCAAATATTTTGTTCGCAGGGTCAAACGCAGCCGGATCGCCGACGGTTACTTATATTAGCCAGGGGTGGTATGTCTCGACCAATGGTGGAGAATCGTGGGTCGGATCAGACAGATTACCGCCTCATTTGAATCACCCCGGTGGGTTGAGTAACTACATGTCTGACCCAGCTGTTGGGATTGATAGGAATGGAGTTCTCCACTTCAATGCCCTTCTTTACGATGGAATTTGGAAACTCGTTGTTACCCGATCAACGAACACAGGCGATTCATGGACGAATTTCGCGTTCATCACATCGACAAGTGCAAATGATCCGGATAAGAATCACCTTGCCATCGACAACACGTCGGGTACATACTCAGGATATGTCTACTCGGCCTATTCAGAATTTGTTACCAGCCCGTTCCGCATTCGTTTTTCACGATCAACGAACGCTGGCCAATCGTGGTCTACGCCCGCCGTCATTAGCACCGGCACATATCTTGACCAGGGGGTGAATCTCCAGATTGGGACAAACGGTGAAATCTACGCGGCTTGGTCCAACTATACCTCGTACCCGACCCAAAGTAATATCAGCTTCAATAAATCAACCAACGGTGGTGCAAACTGGGTGGGTGTTTCAAATGCTGTAACAAACGTTGCAGATTTGCGCGGCTACCTCGTCAAAGGTGGCTACAGCATCCGTGTATCCTCATTTCCCTCGATGGTGGTTGACCATAGCAATACTGCGCGGCGTGGGTGGCTCTACCTTGTCTATCCGGAACGTGTCACCAGTGCCGGGCCAGATATTAAGTTAATCCGCTCAACGAATGCAGGTGCCTCATGGAGTAGTCCGGTGCGCGTGAATCAAGACAACACAACGCGCGATCAGTGGTATCCCTGGTGTACTGTCGATCCTTCAACTGGTGTGCTCTATATCGTGTACTATGACAGCCGGAATTTCACGAACAACGATTCTGCGCAGGTGTACGTCACCTATTCGCTTGACGGCGGCGAGAGCTTTCAAGGAGAAATACTGGCAAGCGATGCGGCTTTTCTGCCTCGACGAATTCCGGGACTGGCAAGCGGTTATATGGGCGACTACATCGGCATAGTAGCGGCAAATGGTTGGTCCTATGCGTGCTGGAACGACAACCGTATCGGAACTCATCAGGCTTATGTCGGCAAGATAGGCGTTCCAACTTCCTTCACAAATCGGATCGGTGAACTCAATGCCGGAGGAAGTTTCACCATCAATGGTCTATCGGTCCCTTCGGGAGAAAGCGCAAACCTCAGTCCTAATTCCACCACGGCTGCGCGAACTGATAATGAACGGTTCACGAGCGACAGCAGCTACAAGCATCACGACTGGAATCACAACAGTACCAACTGGCGGCTGAATCGTTCTTTCACGGCGTCCTTGGGGAGTGAGCAGAGCCAGAATACCTATTTTTTCGGACTCAACCCGGCTGTCGTCAAGACTGACCTGATTGACGGTCCAAGCACAAGCGGGGGCTCTGTGGAATTTCGCGACCCATGGTATCTTGCCGATGCATTCGGCAGTCAGCCTAACACATTTTTCACTTATCCTTCTCCTTACTCACCAACAGGTGCCTACAACCAAATGACGGGCGGCGTGTTCTTGAACCAACGCTACGATATTCCCGGTAACCCCTACTACTCCGTCGGAGCGCCGTCGCAACAAATCGGCAACTTCACCTGGAACTTCGTGAACTGGACCACAACGCAAGGCTCGGCGTCATTCCAGGATGCCAACGCAGCGCAAACAGGCGTCGTGTTCCAGAGCGCCAATACAACCGTTGCAGCCCGGATGAAAGCCCACCTCGCCTCCACCAGCGCCACCGCCACCGCGCCGAACAACCAGCGGAAGATTTCTGCTGCAATGTCAGTACAATTTGGTTTCAGCATCGTGTACGCCAGTGCTAACAGGATTTGGGGAATCGCCTACGATGGAACCGGCCCCGACGTACCCATCAGCAGCGAAGCGATTGCCGCACGCGATCCAAGCATTGATAATCAAGAGGACGGTTATTGTCACATTGTCTGGGAAGAGGTGCAGGGCACGTATACTCACTCCATCAAATACCAGAAAGTATATGGCGACATAAGCCCGGCCGGTCCGGCAGAGACGATTTATACCTGGACAAGCGGCAGCGATTATCGGGCAACGCCGGTGATTAGTTTCGGGCAAAGACTTATTGGTCAGGCGTCACCGGATGATGAGAATACAGATTTTGAATATCTCATCGTTGCATGGCGAGGAAATGATAGCCTGCAAGTTGCGACGCGCCAACTCGTTCCAAGTTTCAGGAACTGGACGGTAAATGGAGTGCCCCTAACAAACTCCTCCTCGCAAAATCCGGCTGTTGCTGCACAAGTATCCACTGGCAGTACGCAGACGCTATCTGCATATCTGGTTTGGGAGCAAAATTCAAGAATTTATTTCTGGAGAATTCGACCAACAGACACCGGTGCAATTTTCGATGACTTTGCCGATATTTCCTCTGCACATCGCTCCAATGCAGCCCCTTCAGTATGGGCAGTGTACACGGGTATTCAGAATGATTGGTTTCATCCTGTGGTTGCATGGCATGCCTGGGGACCGCTTCAGGATCGACCTTACGTGGGAAGCATGTCTCTCGATCCGACAATCTTTACTAGAGAACGAGTAGGCGATCAGTGGGTACCTTCCAAGGAAATTGAACATGGAACGCACTCGATGCAGTACGCGACAATTGGTTATGACAGGCAGTACACGCGGCTTGGCGTGTTCTTCCAGTGTGCAAGCCATATCGGATTTGCCGACGCAAACCCGAGCAACGACGACAAATGGGATGGCAACTGGGGATGGAGCGGTGTACTGGATTTAGCACCCAACGCCTCGTCGCCCAACGGCGTTATGCATGACAATACATGGCTTTCACTCTGGATGCCAGCGGGACAATCACCCTATCCCATCACGTTGGCTTCCGGATACGGCTTGTCTCCGGGCAACATGGCGAATATGAAACCATTTGCAGGTGCCCGCCAGGGCGCCGGGGTGACGACGGACGCAAGAAGCGGGAATGATGGCGGTCGCGCTTCGAAGATGAATGCTGAATCACCTGCGGAGAGCTTGTTCGTCCAGCCTCAAGCTTCATCGCGTAGTGGAGCTGTTGACCTGAGCAGGATTAACTTTGTCGGTTGGGGATCGGATGTCCTGCGCGGTATCATCAGTTTTGAAGCCGCACCGCATGAACTTGTTACCCAGAATCGCAGCGAACGCATGCGGTTTGCTCCGGCTGATCCACTCAACCTCTTTGCAGAGTGGTTGGGGACGGAAGCAGTAACGGTTCCTGCATCAGCACAGCGCCTGCGTTCATCCGGATCGGTCAGCATCAGTCGATTTGAAGTGGTGACCCCGCCGCCGGCGAATCTTAATCCTGTTGTGTTTCGGTTGGTGCTTCTCGATGTGGGGCGTGGGAAAACGCTTGCAACGCTCGGAGAGATGCGGCTGAGAGAGTTGATCGCACTTGGCAGGCGCGATACAATTATCACACGGTCGTTCACGCTGCCGTTGGTCCAACACCGGGGACGCAGCGCACGTGTCGATCTTAAAATAATCGGCCAGGAAGAAAGCTTCGATCCTGTATTCTGGGAGACCTACCTCACACCGGTAGAGGCAACGACTCCGCTTGTCCCGATGGCATCGGGCAGAGCACAGAAAGCCGAAGCAACAACACTACCTGCCTCGTACCTGCTCGAGCAAAACTATCCCAATCCGTTTAATCCGGCAACGGCAATACGTTTTCAGCTGCCGGTCGATACACACGTGCTGCTTAAACTCTACGATGTACTGGGTCAGGAGGTATCGACTTTAGTCGACGAGGTGAAAGCTGCCGGATACTACGAGGTGACGCTGGATGCCTCTGCACTCGCAAGCGGCATGTACCTCTACAGGATGCTTGCCCGCTCGCTTACTGGCGGGGTCGCCGGAGACTTCGTCGCTGTGAAGAAGCTCTTGCTCATGAAGTGATATCTCAGTTACAAGCGAAAAAAGCCCGATTCTCATCCGAGGACCGGGCTTTTTGTTCATCATTGTACTGAAAGGCGGCGGATTACTCAATTCGGGCCGTTCCCTTGAACCGGAGTTACTCTTTCATGTAAGTCTCGCTTCTCCTTCTCAACAGCCACACAAACACCGGGGCGCCGATCATTGCTGTGACCGCCCCGCCTGATGTACATCCCTGTTGTAAGTGCATTGCAAATTCCTTCAAATAATCGTATTTTCCAACCAGACTGTTCATGTTCCTGAGTCATAAGAGCCATAGCATATGATACCGTTCTTGAAGCGATCCGTACTGTATGGAAGTTTCCTTGGAATGATCATGCAATCCTCTGCCCAGGAAGCCTGGGTTCAGATAGGAAGTCCAACATCCAGTTCACTTCAGAGGTTGCATTTCATAGACAATCTTACGGGCTGGGCAGCAGGGCAATCGGGTACCATCATTCACACGACGAATAGTGGGCAGAGCTGGGTAATCCAAAGTAGCGGTGTAGAGACGAACATACATAATATCTTTTTCTTGAATGAGAATCTAGGTTGGGCGTTAACGTGGACTACAGACTCGCCATATCGCACGCTGATACTCGAAACCACAGATGGAGGAGCTTCGTGGATAACCAAAGTCTACGGCCAAGATAATATCTTCATGAACACGATCTTTTTTCTTGATTCACTGAATGGCTGGATGGGAGGGTTTGGAGGTGTGGTAGTGAAGACGACAAACGGAGGCTTAGATTGGACACCAACCGTAAGCTCGGGCCTCTGTTCAGGCCTTCCTGTTCTGGATTTTCTCTTTCATAGTTCTCAGTATGCCTTCGCTAACGGCGGGGCGCGTGACCTCGTTGGTGTAATATGGAGGACTACAAACTACGGTGAGGAGTGGTCATCGGTGTGTCTAGGTCCTGAACCGATTCAGCAACTCCACGTGTTCGATTCACTGAATATCATCGGTGTTGGAGGGGATTTTGAGTACGGAAGCAGTGTTGTCAGAACGACGGACGGGGGCTCAAGTTGGAACTACACTGCTTTACAAGTATTTGGGGTAGCTTCGGCTCTTTCGTTCAGAACGGGTTCCGAAGGTTGGGCCCCTCTGGGATTTGCGCAAGAATTTATTCGCACTCTCGATTCCGGTAAGACGTGGAGCCAGGTTCCTACGCCGGGTCGTTCATCGATTCTGGACCTTGTGTTTACCGATTCGAGCCACGGCTATGCTGTTGGTAGTGGTGGGGTGATCCTACGATACGACTCATCGTTGGTCAACGTTGCCGAGGATGATCAACGAGACTTCCCCAAGACCTACCGACTGCATCAGAATTATCCTAATCCCTTTAATCCGACCACTACTATCGAATTCTCCCTCCCCCGGCAAAGCTTCGTGCAGCTAAAAGTGTACAATCTCATGGGTCAAGAGGTTGCCACCATAGTGTCGGAAAACCTGGCTGCGGGAACGTACAGCAAGCAGTGGGATGCGGCCGGAGTGGGAGGTGGAATGTATCTCTACCGGCTGATCACAAAAGATTTTGTTGAGACCAGGAAGATGATAGTTCTGAAATAGTAACAAATGATGGATTACTTCACCAAGACCATCGCCCTGGTTTCGGAGAAATCAGACACCGATAATGTGTAGAAATATACCCCACTCGGAAGAACTATGTTTTCTAAAACGTGTTCAGCATCGAACGTGATTTCATGTCTGCCGGCGCGTTGCTTCTCGTCGATGAGCGTGACAATATTCCTCCCGCTGATCTCATAGACCTTCAACGTCACGTAATCATCTTTTCTTAAGATATATTCAATCGTTGTTGAAGGGTTAAAAGGGTTTGGGTAGTTTTGTTTTAATTCAAATCTGTCGGATACAAATTCTCCTTTTCCGTCGTTAACCCTTACGGTGGATAAAGGAATCGGGACCGTCCATACTTGATAGATACCGGTTGAATTATCCATCCAGACAGGCCACAACGTGTTGTTTGTCGAGGTTAAGCCGATATTGTCACCCTGATACCCCTGGGGCAAACCAGCGAGAGGTTGAGGCTTGAAATGGTGATCGCTGATTTCAAAATCTTGCCACGTATTTCCGCCGTCCATCGAGCGCGACAGATAAACTGCTGCAGAATCGCTTGTGGTAGTCCTATCATCATAGTAGATAACATTGACTCCTCCGCCCTCGTCGACGTGGATGGCGGGGAAAAATTGAATCTTGCCGTTATTCGGCGGATCCTGGTTTACGCGAATACCTGATGACCAGGTAATTCCGGCATCAGTCGACCGATTGATTATGATATCGGGATCTGAGCCTGCCGGAGAAAGATTTTTTTGTGTGGTGACAACATATATCCATCCGTTTCGTGAATCCCCACTTCTATCGACGTCAATTCGGGGTAATCCATTGACCCGTATGTTTGCTTTTTGGGGAAATGCGCCAGCTATCCCATTCATGTCAAATGCATTCTCTGCGACGTTCCAAGTCGCGCCGCCATCCGTTGAAGAAGCGAATCCAACAAAATCCTCTGTGAATGGGGAAATGTTTATCACTCCCGCCCAGCAGGCGCTTATTGTCCCATCTGGTCCAAGAGCAATCTCGCCGCCCTGTCCGCGTTGGGTTGGGTTGTTGACCTGTCTCCGGGGGCTCCAATTCTGTGCACCGTCGTCGGTATACGAAAAAGATACCGCGGGCATGGTGGTATCAAGCCTGACCCACAATGCATAGGATCTCCCGTAGTAAGTGCTGGCAGGGTTTCCGTCGGAAACCAAAGTGGCCCTATCCTGGTCGTTAGTTGCGACCGTCCTTTGCCCGGACCACGTGAGACCGTTGTTAGTCGAATAATGCGAGTAAAGCCCGGGATAAAAACCCAAGCGAATCAATATGAAATTTCCGTCTTTGTCGATAGCGATGCCCGGATCACCGCGATGGAAATTGATGGGTGACCCATTACACGTGTCGCTGCCAAACCAATTCGTGCCGCCGTCCGTTGTCACATAAACCCCTTCGCTGAAGAATACCGTGCTGAGGTTGAAGCTGTTTGCACTCGCAAACATTATGTTCGGGTTTGAAGGATGTCGGACGATAAAGGTTTCAGTTTGGGTAACGGCACTAGGATAAATCCTGAAATTCTGACCAATTGCTATCTTTTTATTCCACCTGTCGCTTGGTGAACCGGCACGAGAGGGATTCGCAACAAAAATCGCCCACATCGCCGCAGATGCTGAAAGAATTGACATCGAGAGTATCTTCCGGTTCATGGGAAATTCAATTAGAGTCGGTACCCAAGGTTTATGACAGCAAAATAGTTCCTTGGCTCACCCGCTTCATAAAACTCTTTGGAAGCAGAGTTGATATTTACAAACGCCACATAAGTGAGATTGAATACGTTGTTTACTCCACCTGATAGTAAGATATTAAGACTTCCGAGGTCAAAATCAAGCCCAAAAGTGGAATTCAAGAGTTGATAGGCATTGGTTCTCTCGGTATTCTGGTCGTCGGTAAACATTCCACTAATATTGAGATAGTTGCCTTTTGCGAAACCGATAATACCTTCAGCAATCTTTTCTTCATAGGAGAGACTAACCGATAGGTTATGCTTTGGGACACTGGGGACGCCGTTGCCTCCGAAGTCCCTATCTGTTATGACCATATTTCCGGTAGAATCGAGATCCATGGTCCTTGCGGTATATTTCTCATAGGTAAAATCTGAAAAGGTGTAGGCGGCTTTGAGCCGTAATCCCCTCACCATCTGCACGTTTCCTCCAATCTCCAGGCCGCTCCTGTTGGTTTTTGCCGAATTCCTGAAAAAGGCGTCTCCGAACACTTCAAATGGCACAATCTCATCATCAATCTTACTATTGAAGAATGTCGCCTCGAAAAAGATGTTGTTAAAGTATTTTGCGCCTGGATCGGAAATGTTTCCTTTTAATCCCAATTCAAAATTCTTCGATTTTTGAGGCTGGAGGTCCGGATTGAGCAAAGAAGTAGGCTTGGAGCTTGTAGGATAATTATCCATCTCGTTAAATGCAGGACTGTCAAAACTGATTCCGTAGGAGGTGTATGCGGCGACCGAGGGGGCCAGCTTATAATTCAATGCTGCTTTTGGCGTGAACGATTCGAAGCTTCTTGTATCGTTTTGAACCTCCAGCAGTAGATTCTTACTGTCGAAGAAAACTTTATCATATCGACCCGTCAACAAGAAATCTAGTTTTCCCTCGATGAGATTGAATGTGTTTTGAAAATAGATTCCTACGTTTCCTATAGTTTCATCGGTGATCCCGTCCAAAATGTCGCCTTTTTTGCCGTTGATATTTTCGTATTCCTCTATAGGACCAGTCTGATAAAAGAGATCTCCCCCCACCGAAAACTCGTTGTCGTTACCGAGAAACTCTGTGCGATTGACATACCGAGCGCTTCCGCCCAATCCATAGCGGTTGAATATTCTGTATGTTCGTGCCGTTCGTTCAAAATATTTTATTGTTCCGTAACCCGTTACTTCAAATTCGTTGTTCTTGTTCTCGCCAATGAATGTATTAAACTGCAATCCCAATCTTCCCTTTTTTGTAATTCTTTTCGAGTCTCGAGAGACATCCCGTGCATTGGGCTGAAACTGATCCTGATCAAACTGTACCCTCGTCAATGAACCAGGTAACCTCAGGAGGCCGTCGACAAAATTGCCATATATCCATAGGTTCGAATCATCACCCGGGGAAATCTCCAGCACGGTGTTTACAATGTGCCAGTAGTCGTCACTGTGCCCTCGATATCCTCTTGCTTGATGGTAATTGTAGGTCAACAGAAAGCCGTACTTTTCGGATCTAATACCCGTCTTGAGGCCATTGCTTCTGAAGCCAAATGAGCCGAATTCGTTGAAGTTGACGGCAGACGATTTGAGGAAATCAACGTCGTTGATGAAATTTATGACCCCGCCAGGAGCATTGGAGTACAGGGATGATAAATTCCCTTTGACGACTTCGATTCTCCCAATCGACTGAAAATCGATTGCCTCTATCCTCGTTTGACCATCCGGTTCTGATTCCGGTATGCCGTCAAGGAGTATTCTGACGCCGCGTATTCCCGAATTGGAACGACTTCCAAACCCCCGGATGGAAATGCGTACATCATGGTTGCCATATCGGGATTGCAGGAAGAGCCCTGGAACGGATTCCAACACATCGTTCACAGCGACTTTTTTGTCGAACCTATACTGCCGATGGTCAATTCTTTCAATTGAGTACGGTACGTCTATGATTTTCTTTGAAGTTCTTGTTGCAGTTACAACCACTTCCTCGACTTGATAGCTTTTTACCGTATCTCTCTCCGTGGATCTTTCTGACTGAGAGTGGGAGTTAAGCGGAAGCCATATACAAAAAGCTATGACTGCTGATAGTCTTCTGAACATGGTAGTATTCTCCTTTCAAATCAAAATTCTCTCTTGTCGCGTGACTGTGGGTCCATAGGAAACAAGCAACAAGAATACTTCCCATGAGAATCTGTCCTTCATTCCAGAATACGATGCACCTGCTCTCTCTCCATGAAGGGAAAGTTGTGCACTTCGGAATATCGTGTTACAGCCGCTATGTTGAATTTATGATTCTACAGGAGGTGATTTATCTCTGACGGGTTGGTACTGCTGGAAGGGAGGAAGCTCTTTGACTGATTGGAACGATAGAACGTAGAGGAACTGGGTCCTTATTCCGGCATCAAAGACAAAAGCTTTCGGCGCATTCTGTTTATCGAATGTTTCCCATGTAACCGATGGCTTGTTGATTGAATAATCGTCGGGGAGGGTGGAGTGATTTGCCTCGTATTCCTCATCAAACGGTTCAACCTGGAAGGTAAAATAATTGCTGGCGAGGAGAACGGCGAATAATCTGTATATCAGCAACCGTTTCATGCTACCGGGCACGCCGCATGGGGAGTTAACCTGTAACGCTGTTGTCCCAGTTTAGTAATATCCAATGAAATATGCGAGCTATTTCCACCGTACCACCCCGGACCGGACAAGATCTTCAGTATACCGGGATACAACGCGAAGGTCCACAGGATCAAATTCGGCACTGACGGCATTGCGAATTTCAGAAACGGAGCGTTTTCCGTCAATGAAGTTTACCAGCTCAAAACGCATGTTGCCGTTAAGGGTGAATTCTTTGGAGCGGTACCAGGCCGCATCTTCTTGCGAGAGTTTGCTTTCGGGCAGACGAAAATCGAGTGGCCCTCGTGTAACTCGGACGGGAACACGAACATCCGGTTGTTCTTCGACTAGCAGTGGCTCGCCGCCCTTGAGTCCTCGTATGTTGGCAGCAAGCCTCATTCGCTCCGTCACGGACTGATTTTGTCGTTTGAGGTTATCGCTAATCCAGCCGACAAGGTTTTTCACCCTGTCTGCATTGACGAAGTACAGGATTGAGTTGGCAACATAGAGTTCCTGCTGGAGTGCCATATCGAGAATGTTCTTTCCCTCTGCCCACATTTTTGGAAGCGTCGAATCGCTCCTTGCGGGACCGTGGGTCGATTCAGCGAACAGTTTGTGCACGCGCCGCGTTGCTTGTCCCAGGCGCTCCATTCCCTTTGTCCCCACCAGATGCGCGAGTTCTAATGCTTGTTGTGTTTCTAAACTTGCAAGATACCATATCGTCCCAGCTGCAATCAGCTCGCAGCGTTCGAGCTCCACAGGGTCGACTTTATCGGGTGTGTCCTCGGATGTGTGGTGGGTATAATCCGGGCTGTGGGAAAACATGACAGCCGGGATCTTGCGGTCGATGAACATCATGTGATCGCTGCCGCCACTGTACGGAGTTACTCGATAGTTGAAGGCTGATTGGCTTCCACGCGGAGTTCGGATATCCATCCGGTCAACCATTGCCGCCATGTTTTCCACGACATCGTTGATACAGGAGGGGAGGGAGTTGGGAGTCCGCGTGAGGATCAACTTCGAATGGAGTAATTCGAGATTTTCTCCCACCATGTCCATGTTCATATTGGCGAGAAATTTTCCGCCCAGCTCTGGACCGACCATTTCCGGGTGCTTATCGATGTACGCCATCGTTCCGTACCACTCCGGAACCCAGATGAATCGCAAGGAGCGCTTGGGACGTGGGAGCTGGCCGCTCTCGATGAGTTGCTTCAATGCGCGCGCGATGTCGAGGAGTGCGGCAGAGCCGCTGGCGTTGTCATTGGCGGATTCTTTGGGATGGTCGAGGTGCGCACTGAAAACGAGCTCCTCATCCACTTTCTCCGAGCCTCGGATGTAAGCCACCACCACGTCCATGGAGTACGGCTCAAGACCGATTCCTTTGACCCAGCCGTGAAGGAGAATTTTTTTTCCAGAAAGCAATAATCCTTTTAACCTTTCACCCTGGCGGTTCGTTACATTGAACCCGAAGGTAACGCGACTCAGCTCTTCGGTCCGCGGCCACATGCCCGTGTATTGCAACATGTCGGGATACTCTTTCGCTCGTTCATCGTCGAGATAGCACACAACAGCCTTTGCTCCATATCTCAAGACAGCAAGGCGGTGAACCTCCCCACCGTAGCCTGTCGCGAGGACGAGTTTTCCCTTCACGTCCTTCCCCTCGTAATCCTTATCGCTCGTTCCTGTTCCCACCCACACCAATTCCGCAGTCACATTTCCGGGATTTGAGTAGGTCATCACACTCATCGCAATTTCCGGATAGCCGACGATTCGTTCCTCACGCGGTTCAACCATACGCAGTTCTGCAGATTCAATGTCCCAGCCCGATGGCGATTGCCAGGTTTGGTAGGTAACCCTGCCGTCGGATTTGAAGGATTCGATGGCGGCATCTTTCTCATCGTATCCAAAGCGGCGAAGCTGTTGCAGTACGTATTGTGCTGCAGCGCGGTATCCGCGGGATCCCTGAATACGGTGATGCCGCGTAATCTGGATGACGTGCTCCTTCGCCAGTTCACCGCTTAACGACTCATGGAGGATGTCTCGCGTTTTCGGATCGAGAAGAGATGTCCCCTCTTGTGCGCACACGGAAGTTATCGGGATAAAAAGGAGTGACAGGAGTAATGTTTTCATGATCTCCGTTTATCGTTGTTCGCTATCAGTCGGGGATTGTGCGGAATAGATCTCATGCGGGTCGGTAAAAACGAGTGGAGGGAAAACTCTTCTTTCCTCATCTCCTCTGAAACTCTTTTCTCGCTGCCCGCTCGATCTCCTTTTGCCGTGTGGCGGAGATATCGAGTCGTTCGGCAAGAGCTTCAAGAACGTCGATTTCGTCGGACGTCAGGTTGCCGTTGGCCCATGCCTCGCGGACGGCTTCCGTATAGCATTCGAGTTTTGCCTCTTTCTCAAACTGGTCGTGCTTGACTTCCGAGATACCGAGGGATGCGCGGAGTTCCTTCAGAGTGGTTTCATCTTCAGCAGAAAGTTTTCCTTTCGCCCATGCTTTTTTCAATGACTCTTTGTAAGTTATGTTAGCCTGGTCAGCCCCTGCCTTTGCTTTCTCTTTCTGCGCTCTGGCTTCTTCCTTTTGTGCAGAGTGAATTTCATCTTCCAGAGTCTGTGCTTCTTCGAAGGACGGATCAATAACGTACGCTTTGCTGATCTCTCCGAGCGCATCTTCAAACTCTTTGGCAGCGAGAAACTCTCTCGCCTTTGCCATAAGCTGCTTGATTCTCTTCAGCTTTGCCTGTTTTCTGCCTTCTTCTTCTGCTCGCAGGTGCGCTTCGACTTCAGCACGCCGGTGTTCCTCCTCCTCAAGGCGCTTCCTGAGTTCTTCTTCGATCGTCTGCTTCGCCTCTTCGTCGGCCTTGCGGCGAAGCTCTTCCTGGAGCCGCCTGACTTCCTCCTCAGCCTTTCGCCTTGTTTCATCCTCGATGCGACGCCGCTCTTCCTCAAGCCTGCGGGCCTCCTCCTCTGCCCGACGGAGAATTTCTTCTTCAGCCTTACGTCGAATTTCTCCTTCGAGATGCTTCCTTTTTTCTTCGAGCTTGTGAGCCTGCTCTTCTACTCGGCGTCGGACTTCTTCTTCCGCCTTGACCCTCAGCTCCTCTTCTTTGCGCCGAAGCTCTTCCTCAAGTTGTAGTTTCCTCTCTTCAAGCTTACGGGTCTCCTCCTCCGCTTTCCGCCTCCGTTCTTCTTCCTTTCTACGGTGGGCTTCTTCTTCAGCGATTCTCTTCGCTTCTTCTGCCTTGCGGTGTTCCTCCTCTCGTTGATGGGCCTTTTCCTCCGCTCGCAAGCGCTCCTCCTCGCTTCGTTTTTCTTCTTCAAACCTCTTCGCTTCTTCAGCTTTGATCCGAGCCTCCTCCTCTTCATCTCGACCCGTTTTTTCTTCCCGCCTTTTCTGTTCCTCTTCATCAGTCGGTTTCCCGGCCTTCTCTTCCACCGCGTGTTTCCCGGCTGGATGCTCCTTCTTGGCCTTTTCTTGGACGGCGTCGCTGATGCGGTGCTTGAACGCGAGGGCGTAGAAATTTCCCGGCTCAAGGACAAGACATTTCTCGACCTCTTCGGTGGCTTTCGCGAATTCTCCCGCTTTCAAATACTTATCGGCAGCTTTCAGGTGCTCTCCGGCAGCGCTCTGTTTGTCATCTGATTTGCTGTATCCCGGTTTCGGCGACATCGGACGATTATCGGTGAATAAAGTTTACGGCGTCATTGGTGAGGGCCTCGGGATCTCGTGGCGGTTTTTTCTCTCGAATCCCCCCACACGGGAAATCAATATATTCAATAAACCCCTGATTGTCAACGAATTACTACTGATTTCCCCCAGCCGCTACGGAAGTTCCTCCACGATGGTTTGCTGGAATCCAGGCTCGTCGCTGACGTTGTACATATCGAGATCCACGATCTCGGCAAGGATGTACCGGCTGCTTAATGCCTCCTTGAGTGCGGCGATTGCTTCAGGCTTTTTCTTCTGAACAGAATACATATCGGCAAGCTTGTACTTAGCTGTGAGATTGTTCGGTGCCATTCGCAGTGCTCTCTTTCCGTTGGCTTCGCCCTCGGGGAAGCGACCGTAACGACTGTACGCTAAACCGAGGTAAGCAAAGGCGAGAACATTCTGAGGGTCTCGTTGAAGTTGATCCTCCAGCTTTGTTATTGTTTTTTCAAACGCGGCTGACCAGATTTCTTTCGGTCTACCGGCGAGCTGGTAGGCGCGGGCGAGTTTGTATTCATCGATGAAGCTCCTCGGGTTCAGCGCGATACGTTGTTCGTAGAGCTTGATCGCTCGCTCGTACTGATACGAGGACACAAGCGCATTCCCGGCGATTTCTGCAAGGTATGTTGTGGTATCGCTGATGAAACGAAGAGCCTGATTGAAATAGGCCATCGCCTCCTTCGGCTTTCCAAACCTCTCATGCCCAAGTGCGACGGATGTCAATACATCAGGGTTCACAGGGTCGAGCTCATAGGCGGATCTCAGGTGCTCCATTGCCCTTCCTTGTTCTCCCCCGATCGTATAAATGATACCTGTAATTCTCCGAGCCTCAGCATTGCTCGGCATGGTAGTGAGGGCTTCATCCAATTCATAAAGTGCGCCCTCGTATTTCTTAGTGATCTGGTACACTCCGCCAAGGACTGTGTGTGCCTCGGCGATGTGCCCACGAAGGCTGTTTGCCTTCTCGGCCCACTGCACCGCCCGGGAAAGAACTGCCGGATCATCACTCCAGCCTGCCTCATAGATATGCAAGAATGAATACGCCGCTGCTCCATATGCCTCAGCAAAGTTCGGATCTTTAGAAGTCGCTTGCCGGAAAAGCTCTATAGCGGTCTGGGCAGCGGTATGGGTTCGTTGATGCAGCATCTCACGCCCGCGCAGGTACAGAACGTACGCCTCCCCATTGGTGGTTGGACGCCGTGAAAGGAGATCGTTTTCTTTGTTCGATAGAGATAAGATAAATGCTTGCGCAACGGCGCTTGCCAGCGCAGTTGAGAGCTCCATCAGATTATCGCGCGGTTTTTCCAATCTCCCTTTCCAAACGGTTTTTCCCAGCGTGTCAACAATATCCACGTTAAGAATGACACTGTTTCCGGCCGCGGAAATCGTGCCGCTGACGGTGTGTGTATAATTGAGTTTGTTTGCTCGCACCCTTGCGTTGGGCGTGAACCGCAGCAGATTGACTGCGGAACTTGCTCCCATGACCCGCACGCCAGGAAAATGTGCTAAGAGTATCGTGGTTTCTTCGGCAAGAGCCATCCCGAGTATTCTCTCGTCATCGGTGTTGGCCTGACTTGCAAACGGAAGGATGGCTACAGAGCGCTTTTCTTCGAACAGAGAGCCGCTCATCCGGACCAGGACGACCCCCGCCACGATTACGAGAATGGCTGCAATACCACCGATGATCGTGTTTTTGGAGATCGGCCTTCTGGCCTTCAACTTCAGCGGTTTCCACGGCCTTTTTTCGATGACGGGCTCGGGAAAAGCGGCTTTTCGTTCCTCGCGAACCTGTTCAACTTCTTTGATTCTTTCTGCTCTGACCGCATCTGTCTCTGCCTTAGCGGAGCGGATTCTTTGATCAAGTTGAAGTGCCTCCACATGCATGGGGTCGGGTGCTAAGACTTTTTCCACCTCAGCGAGGGCCGAATCGAATGCACCTTGAGCAAGAAATTCCTGGGCTTTTCTCAGTGATTGTCGGACTCGCTCCCGAGCCTCCCGCTCTTTCTGGTGAGCCTCCTCCTCTTCCTTTTTTCGGCGAGTCTCTTCCTGGCGACGATAGCGTTCCGCTTCTTCACGTCTTCGTTTATCTTCTTCGGCTCTGCTCCGTGCTTCCCCTTCGACTCTTCTTCGAGACTCTTCCTCTTTTCGTCTCCTCTCTTCTTCACGCCGATTCCGCTCGTCCGCTTCACGTAATCGACGCTTTTCTTCTTCAAGCGCTTGTCTTACCTCTTCTGCTCGCTTGCGCTTTTCTTCGGTCTCCTGTTCGGCCTCCTGGTCTTTCTTTTTTCCACGCTGTCTCCGCAGGCGCATGAGTTCTTCTGCGCGCTTGGCGACTTCTTTCTCTATCCGTCGCGCCTCCTCCTCTTCTGCCCTACGACGAATCTCTTCTAATTTTCGTTTTTCTGCGTCCCTCAAGGCCTGTATGAAAATGATTTCGTGATGAAAATCGGCTCAGGTTTGCGAGAATATATCGAAATCCGTTCCGAATGTCAACCGTCTTTCGACCGTGACGTCGGTTGATTTAATCGCCCGGATTAGCTATCTTGTCCGACGACAATTCACAAAGGAGAACTCTCATGGCTCTTACCATTTTTTTGGTCGTCTTCGGCGTCCTCGTTATCTGGATCATCGCGAAGTATAATTCGCTGGTCACTCTGCGCAATCAGGTGCAAAACGGGTGGCGGCAGATTGACGTGCAGCTGAAGCGACGTCACGACCTCATTCCGAATCTTGTAAACGCGGTGAAAGGTTTCATGCAATTCGAACAGGACACGCTGCGACAAGTGATCGAGGCACGCAATGCCGCGGTGAGTGCGAAGGGTGTTGCCGACGCTGCGGCAAAGGAAGGAGAACTGACGGCCGTGCTGTCCCGCCTGTTTGCGCTTGTTGAGAATTATCCGCAGCTAAAATCAAATGAGAACGTAAAGCAGCTGCAGGAAGAACTCACGAGCACGGAGAATAAGGTCAGCTTCGCGCGGCAGTTCTATAACGACATTGCGACAAAGTTCAACATCGACCAGCAGGTATTCCCCGGGAATATCATCGCCAACCTGTTCAAATTCCAACGCTCGGAACTGTTTCAGGTGGAAAAAGCGGAGGAACGCGAAGTTCCTACCGTCGATCTTACCTTGAAGAAGTAAGCGGTGCTTGAGCAGTTTCCCAATATTTACGAGCAGCAGCGCCGTAACCGTCGTAAGACGGTTATTATCATGGCGTTATTTGTGCTCTTCTTCGCTTTTCTCGGATACGGGTTTGATCTGTTCTATCTTGATAACGATCCGATTGGAGTTCTTGGCGAAGCTCGAACCGCATTTCCAATCGCAACGGCTGCCGCCCTTCTTCTTGGTGGAGGGATGTCCTTGTGGGGATTACAGAGCGGTGCGAAGGCGGTCCTGAGTTCGGCAGGAGCTTTCCCGGTTCCGGAAAACGATCCGCAGTACCGCACGTTGGTCAACGTTGTCGACGAGATGGTGATCGCATCCGGCGAGCCAAGACCAAGGATTTACGTAATCCCTGACGACGACCCGAACGCCTTTGCGACAGGCAAAGATCCTGCTCACTCGCACATTGCCGTGACTCGGGGCTTGCTTAAAACGTTGAGCCGTGAGGAATTGCAGGGCGTCGTTGCCCACGAGATGAGCCATGTGAAGAATTACGATATCCGGGTGATGACGGTGATTGCGGCGCTCGTTGGGGCGTCGTTGCTTCTCTCCGATTGGGCAAGAATGGGTATGAGGTTTGGCGTGATGGGGAGCGGAGGCAAGAAGGGTCGGGATTCTCGGGGAGGTGTCGGGGGCCTGATAGCGCTTATCCTTCTGGCCCTCTGGATTATTGCGATCATTCTTGCACCCCTCCTGAGTCAGATCCTCGCGATGGCCGTCTCGCGGCAGCGCGAATACCTTGCAGATGCCTCCGGCGCGGAGCTGACGCGCAATCCCCTGGCGCTGGCAAAAGCTCTTGAGAAAATTGAATTCGCAGATGAACCGACACAGTCGGTCAAAAAGGGTTCAGCTCATCTCTGCATTGTTGACCCGCTGGGAAGGAAGGCTAATCTCAAGGAGGGCGCGATCGCTAATCTTTTTGCCACGCATCCGCCCATCTTCAAACGGATTACACTCCTGAGAGCGATGGCCTATCAGTATCAACCAGCTCCGATGAAGGATTGATAGGTCTACCGCTTTTTCAACTCTTCATACCGCTGCAATCTGCCTTCGATCACCGCAAGAAGAGTAGTCAGGGTGAACGGCTTAGTAACGTACGCATCGGCTCCTGCCTGCAGACCTTCCTGAACTACCCACTCGTCTGTCAAACCGGTGACGAAAATGAAAGGTGTGGCGACGAACTCACGCTTCTTTCGCAGTTTCTTATAGATCGAGAAGCCGTCAAGCTCCGAGTTCGAGAACCGTATATCGCACAGGATGAGATCAGGGACAAGGTCGTTTAACCGGTCCATGGCTTCCTCGGGCGAACCGACTGTAACGACCGTATAACCTTCTGCCGCCAGCCCAATGCGCAGCAAGTTCAGGAAATCCACCTCGTCGTCGATAACCATGATTGTTGCACTGCGCGATTTTCGCTGAAGCTCCCACAGAATACGGCCTTCCGCGGCAAGGTGCTCTTCGACCGAGACGGCAAACTTTCTTCGCAGTTCTTCGAGTGCGGCTCCCCGCAGAGGTGAGATGGTTCCTTCGTGGGAAGCAGTTTTTATCGCCTCGATGTAGCAGTTCATTTTCACTTCGTGTTCAAGTCGCGCATGCTCGTCGAGAGAAATATTCAGCCCGCGCCGTCGATTTTCAACAACTGATTTCTCGTGAGGTGTCAATGCACCATCACGCCATGCCTCGTGGAGGGTTTCCATATACCGATCGAGCATTTCTTTGGAGGCGGGCCGCACGGGGGCCTTTTCGTCTGGATCACGAACGGGTCCCTTTTGAGGACGCTGCTCCTGGGTTTGACGAGGGATGTTCTCCTTCCGTCGCTGCTCTTCCTCGAGTTTTTGCTTCTTCTGATGTTCAAGCCGGAGACCGTCAATGCGGTCCTTGTAGGCGCGTGCGTAAACGTTATGCGGTTCTTCTTCGATGGCCTTTTTCACCTCCTCCTGGGCTGCGGCAAAATCTTGCTTCAGAAGGAATTTATCGGCGCGCTTCAGAAATTCGCTGACCATGCCGGCTAGTGCATCAGTGTTAGGAAGATTTCAAATAGGTCCTGCTCGATCGTCGTTTTAGGACTTTCAACAATTCGGCCTACTTCGGTACCGCTATCAAGCACAATAATGGTCGGAACTTTTTTGATGTTGTACTGTTGGGGAATTCCTTCCGGATACTGCTTTGATCGATCAACACCGTACAATCGCACGTGCTCCTCTGGAACGCGAAGGCTATCAATGATTCTGAAGAACCTTGGCATTTCACGCCTGCTATCACTGCACCAAGTTCCGAAGACGATGAGGAAACGAACACTGTCGAACGCGGTACGCACATCGTTGAGCATTGCGAGGTCAGGCTTGTAAGCTGTATAAACCGAATCGAAGGCCGGATATTGTGGAGAGTGGAGAATAGAGCGATCGACCCAGCCGAGTTCCATTTTCTCGTTCGGTTTTCGGCTAACGTATGCCGCAGCGCAGCTACTGATGAGGACGATGAGAAATATTGCCGGCCAACGTCGAGCATCCGGAACCCGGTATTGAAATCGCATTGGACTTTCGTACTCGAATATTCTATATTCCTGCAGAAGCAATTCTTCCTAAAGATATGCTGAACAGGAAACAAAAGCAAACCTACAAGATGCCTGAGCCGTTCAGCAGGCGGTACGATGTCGAGGGGATGGAGAAGATTGACGTTGAATCTTTGGAGACCGTGCCGTACGACTATCCAGGCAAGGACGTGATGGTGGATATCGATACGGATGAGTTTACCGCGGTGTGTCCGTATTCCGGCTTGCCGGACTTCGGCACGATCAAGGTCCATTACATCCCGAAAAACGGGCTCATCGAATTACGCTCGCTGAAATACTACCTGCTCTCTTATCGCAACGTCGGGATCTACCAGGAGAACGCGGTCAATCGGATTCTGAAAGATCTTGTGACCTGTTGCAGTCCGAAGTGGATGCAAGTCGTTGCCGATTACAAGATACGCGGAGGAATCCACACGGTTGCGAGCGTGGAGTGGGGAAGGAAATAAATTGCGGAGTGCGGAATGATAATATCCTGGCAGGAAGTCAAAAGTTCAAAGAAGGCAAAGCAATAGCTGAATGAAAAGGTTTTTGATCAAAATTGGGATTCTTCCTGAGGGAGAGCTTTCCCGCAAAGCTGTCATAGCCCACGCGAGAAAGAGGGGGTGGAGGTGGCTTCTCATAATTGTCGCTTACTATGCAATCCGTGACACTGTGTTGTATATCATATTGCCGTACCTGGCGCTGAGAGGAATAATCACGGGTTGGTGACATTTGGAGGGGAATCTTGAATCTCCCAGTCATCATATGAGAACGGGGTACCCCCCGAGTTATCGTAATCAATCCATCCGTTGCGAACTTAACCGATTCAGTAACAGCGTACTGAATTCCACCTTACACCGCGTCCGATAAGCTCGAAAACGTAAACTCCCGTGCCTTCAGAGCCGGAATCAATGCCGGGAATGAGCTCTCCCGCGCGGGAATGCGCACCGATGTTCCCATCATCTCGACGTTTTTCAGGACGGCAACCGGACTTTCGTTCCATCGGAAGTTCTTGATGGGATACGCGATCCTTCCCTTCTCGATGAAAAACGTACCGTCGCGCGTCAGGCCTGTGAGGAGCAGCGTTTGCGGATCGAGGCTGCGAATGTACCATAAGCTCGAAAGCAGAATTCCACGCTCCGTCGAGGCGATCATTTCCTCCATCGTTGCCTGACCGCCTTCCATGATGAAGTTTGATGGGAAGGATAGGGGATCTTTTCCGTGCTTGCTCGCCCAGTAGCGACTGTAAAAAAGATTCTTGAGCGTCCCCTTGTCAATCAACGTCGTCCTTTTTCGGGGCAATCCGTCTTCACCCCACGGTGAGCCGGGGACTTCCAGGTTGGTTGGATCGGTGTAAATGGTAATGCTCTCCGGAAAAACTTTCTGTCCGACTTTGTTTCCCCCACCTTTTTCCGCTACCCAGCTTCGTCCCTCGTCCGCACTGCGGGCACTCAAGCTGAAGATCAGGCTTCGTACTAGATCCGCGACGCAGGAGGGATCGAGAATCACGGTATATTTTCCGGGCTCGACGCTTCGCGCGTTGGCGCTTGTCTTCCCTCGCTGTGCAGCGATGGCTGCCACTTCGTCGACAGAAAGGTTCTTCACAGCATTATAGTCGCGCGCTACCCAGCCCGAGCCTGTGCCATCTTCTGTTCGCGCAGTCATTGAGTATTCCACCTCGGTTCCGTGGTTGTAGGCAAAGAGGCCCATGGAGTTTGCGAAAGCGGAGGATCCGGCCGAATGTTCCACGTAGCCGGCTCCAATAACTTTTTGTTCCTCGCAAACCTTGATGCTGGTTTCTGCAGCGGCCGCCCTGTATTGAGCGGAGACCTGCGCAGTCGCATCGTCCCAACCTGGTACTATCTGGTACTGCTGTGGTGGGAGCGGCGGCATGTATTCGGGGTTTTCGGGAGAGATGGTTGCAATTTCTTCTGCTTTGCGGACGGCTTTTTTCAATGATTCATCATCGAGTTGATTCGTGGACGACGAACCGACCCGCTTGCCGAACGCGGTGGTAACGGAAACCGAGACGTTGTTTTTAGTCCCGCTCGTTGTGACCTCGTTCCTCGCGAAACGGATGTTGCCCCCTTCCTGGCCGCTCACCCCCGCAGATACTGCGTCGGCTTTCGAAAGTGAAAGAATTTTGTCAAGGATTTCTTTTGATCGTTTTTCGTTAAGTATCATGGTCGTCTCCGTTAGATCTTTCGTGCAGTATTCAAAACATTAACCTGGCGGAACCGGGCGGGACAGCTTCCGTGTGAGACGCCGTTCGACTGGCCGGGCTGACCCTTGCCATCATTCATGGCGCCGCCAAGCCAGAATTCCTCCTTGCTGCAAATGGCATCGCACGAGTTCCAGAAATCCACGGTGGTTGCCTGGTAGGCAACATCGCGGAGCATGCCCGTGATCTTTCCCTTCTTGACTTCCCAGAATGTCTGCCCGCTGAACTGGAAGTTGTACCGCTGGTGGTCGATGCTGAAGCTGGAATCGCCTTTGATCAGAATCGCATCGTCCGTATCGGCGATGAGGTCGTTGAGAGAAAGCTTTTTCTTCCCGGGTTGGAGAGAAACATTGGGCATTCGCTGGAAGGGGATGGAACTCCAATGATCGGCGTAGCAGCAGCCGTCCGACTCTCTCTTCCCGAGGATGTGTGCCTGGTCGCGGATGGTCTGGTAGTCGACGAACAGACCGTCTTTGACAAGATACCATTCTTTGGTTTTCACGCCATCGTCATCATATCCGCAGGTTGCAAGTCCCTCGGGATGGGTTTTATCGGCCACGAAATTGACGATGTCCGAGCCGTACTTCAGTTTCTTCCACTTGTCCAACGTGAGGAAACTCGTGCCGGCAAAGTTGGCTTCATAACCGAGTACGCGGTCGAGCTCCGTGGGATGCCCGACGGATTCATGGATGGTGAGCCAGAGGTGCGTCGGATGCAAGATCAAGTCACGTTTTCCGGGCTCGACGCTTTTCGCCGAATGTTTTGCGACGGCTTCTTCGGCAGCCTGTCGTATCTCGTCCATCCACGGATACTCATCGATGTACTCATATCCTTTGGAAAGCGGTGCGCCGTAGGTCCTGCGGCTTTCAAATTTCCCCGTGGTCTTATCGACTGCCGTCACGGATGCGACGGGAAATTCCCGCAGAATCTCTTGCTCGATAAAGGAGCCGTCGGTTGAGGCAAAGAACTTATGCTCGGCCGCAAAGAACATCGAGGAGTTGCAGAATGTCGCGCCTTTGACCTTCAGGGCCTCCCGGTTAAGTGCTAACAGGAACTCGACTTTGTCTTTCGCGGGCACGTCGAACGGATTTTTCTTCATCGGCGTTTCCCACTCATCCGTGTAAGCAGGCACAGGGGCAAGCTGGACAGGTTGTTTCTGAAGTTTCTTGTTTGCCCGCGCAACGGCAACTGCCGTAGCGGTGATCTTCGCAATTTCTTCTTTGTCGACGGCGTTGCTGCTTGCGAATCCCCACGTGCCATCCACCAGAACGCGAACGCCGAAACCGTAACTCTCGGAATCGGAGACGTTCAGTACGCGGTCTTCACGCGTGTTGATGGACTGGTTGCGGTACCTGGCGATACGGATATCGGCATACTGCGCCCCTTTGCTCCTTGCCGCATTCAAGGCAACGCCAGTTAGTTCTTTCATGTCTGGCTCGCCGGGAGCAGCGAGTGTCTTTTGGGGAAAGTAATCCGAAAGCAGCAGTGCTGTCCCCGAGAGTGCGGAGAGTTTCAGAAAATCACGTCGTTCCATAGCGTCTCCGTTGCATTAATTTGGTTTTGTTTCCAGGGATGGTTGAACAGGTTTCTTCCTAAGAATAGCCGATATAATTGCCGAGTACACCGAACCGACGATGGGCGTGATTACAAGTATCGCCCCAAGCTGGAAGGGAAGGCTGTACATTGTCTTCATGCTTTCAAGCGAGGCCGTAACTTCCGCTTCGCTATGACCGGACTGCAGCAGCTTTTGTTTTTGGAGTTCCATACCAAGGTTCATAAACTCCGGATTAACGGCGGTGAGATAGACGTACATGAAGATCGTTGTGATCACCGCCGTGATCAGGGAAATGATGATTCCCGTTTTCATTCCCTGCCCGAACGTCAGCGTTCCCCCGTTGAGCTTTTCGCGCCTCTCCCGAATTGCGAGGAAAAGCATCGTAATTGGAATGACGTTGGCGAGATAGCCGGTATACTGACCGATCTCCATCCGCGTACTATGGAAACCGAGAAGGTATTCAACCAGCACCCAGATGCAGATGCCGGCGCTGTTGAACAAGGCGTAGTTAACTTCGGGTTTCATATTGCATCACTTTATGGTTTAGGATATTTATTGAGTAGTGTGTTGCAAGAATACGCAATTGTGAAGCGGACTCCAAATGAACAAATTGTTATGAGCGAAAACATTGAGTGACCATTTATCTTGCATAATTTCAGTTCCGTACTTTTGCCCACCATGCGTCCGTTGGCTCGCGCCTTCAAGAAAGGCCGACGTCATTTCTCTAAGCGCTGGCTGCACGTGCACTGGTTCATCTCACCTCCAACGCGCGTCGTCTGAATCTGCTGCTGGCCATAGAAATGGTCAAACAGCCATAGCAACACAGCGGCGACAAGAGTGAGGGCGGCAGGAGCGGCAATCGGTTTGGAAAATATGAGCCTCACATGTTACTCCCGTACGATCCCGTTTGCGTCGATGACTTTCGCAATCTTCTGTTTGAACTGAGCCAGCGGAAGAACCGGTCGCTTCTCCGGAGAGAACGATAAGACGTATGCAACAAGGGCCCAGCGATCTCGGTCGCTCTCGTAGCTGTCAGCGTACGAAGGCATCGGAGTACCGTTGAGTCCGCCGTATAAGGTGCGATAAATATCTTCAGGCGTATGTCCGTTCTTGAACTGCCATTTGTAAGTCAGGTCCGTTGGCTTGATGGGGTTCTCCCAGTCATCTTTGAGGTCGGGGGCCGAAGGTCCGTCACCGTTGCCCCCCATACCGTGACATTTTGCACACTCAGATATCCGGTAGAGCCTTTTTCCAGCCGGGATGAGACTCATCAGATCGGCCGGTGCTGTTGGTACCGTCATCGCATCGGGCTTCTGTCCGTTCTTCCATGCCTGCGTAAACTTTTCAGAGAAGACGATGAGATAGATTGCGAGCTCATGGACTTGATCCTTGGAAAAGAACTGTCCCCACGCCGGCATCGTAGTGCCGGGTACGCCGACTCGGATGATCTTTTCGACATCCTCTACGGTCGGGAGTTCTCCGGTCTTGGTCGAACGGGATTTGTATGTTCCCTGACGAAAGTCTCTTGGCTTCACGTCGGATCCGGCGTGTAGAAACCCTTTGCCGTCACCAGGAATTCCGTGGCAGGGCGTACACTGCTTGTTGTAAAGTTGCTGTCCTCTAAGTGCCGCGTCACGCTCGGGAAAGCCCTCAGGGATTGCCGGCGAGGGAGGATTCGGGTTATATCGAGAGGCTTTTGCGACCCCGGGTTTTGTTGACCACTTGCTCGTGTCATCCGTGAAATAGATTCCAAGAAGTGCTGCGCTCAACTTGTTCTTAGCCCACCCGCCGCGTGAAGCAAAGCCAGGTCCATGCAAATCGTAAAGCTGGAAGAATTGAAACGCCTTGGCGTCCGTGAGCACTTCACGTACCTCATGGTAGTAGCGCTCGAACGTGTATTCAAACCCAACGCCCTGCCCTCCGACAAGATAAATTCTGTCGCGTACGGGATCGATGATGGCCTCCTGGTGAAACAAGTATCGATAGTACGCACTGTTCGCTCCTCCGGCGTATTCGAGGAATTCCACCCATGGAGCAGGAGAAGCAGGATCGATTTCCACCAGACGATCCTTAACGTTAATGCCGTATACCCCGCCGTATTTTTCGAAGAAGTCTGGAAACTGCGTGTCCATCCACTTGTGCTCGCCAATCGTATGGCCGATCGTGAAGCCGAAGCTGGCCAGTGTATGTGTTTCCCATCGCGATCCTGGGGCCCAGTGGAAAATGACGCCCCCGGTTGGCCCTTCCCATTCCGTGCCGCCGTATGCCTCAACCTGGTGCTCTGCCAACTTGTTGTTGAAGCACCAGAAGACAAAGTCGAGCCATCGCTCGTCCCCGGGCACCAGTGTAAGGGTTTCTGTATTGAGGTCGGAGTTCGAATTGTATCTTGTTCTGATTCCTTTCGTGCGCTTGGCCCACTCATCTTTGCCCCAGGCGAAGCCACTGATGTGGTGGTATTCCTTTTCGCCGCGCGATTTACCGATGAAGTACGCGACGATTGCAAAGAGGATGATCACAATTCCAGCGATAATAAAAGATGAAGTTCCCGTTCGTTTTGGATTCTGGGATGTTGTCATAGCCGTCTCCTTCGATTAGCCTGTATTCCGTGCTCGCGATTGTGCTATGAAGCTAGTTTAAGCAAAGTCCTTAGATGGCGTCGGGTTTTTACATCTCAATCCACTCTTTATGACCTATGCCCCCTCCATTCTCGGAGCTTTCACAATCGCCGCGAGCGCAAGTCCCGCCAGCAGCCAGCCAATCAGTGCATCCGCCGCCATCGCAGTGGTGTAGTCCATCGGGAAATACATCCAGTTCATGGCCGGGATGTAGGCGGCGAATGAAACCAACACGCCGAGCATCCCGCAATATGCTACCCGCGCGATATATGTCGAACCTGCAGCGGTGCTGCGCGAAAGGGACCACGCCGCGACGAACGCGGCGACCAGGTAAATAATGAATCCGCTAACAAACTGTCCCGCCATCATGGGATCGACACCCCCGGGATGGAAGAAGACCATGCCGATGGGTCCCGCCTTGTGCTTGTTCACATATGCTTCCATGCCGGCAGTGCGCTGGTCCGCAGTCATGTTTGGGGTTTCTTGCGGCATGCCGGGAAAGTAGTACGCACCGGCTGCATCAATGTTGCTGCGCAGGGCCGACATCACGGCATCTTCGTTCGGCACGGGTCGAAAGCTCGCGTCGTGGAGCGGCAGAACCACCCAGGCAAGAAGTCCCCAGATAAACAAGACAGTTGCTCCGGCAAGTGATGCAAGCAAAAGTTTTTTCATACGTCCTCCTGTGATGATAAGTTATTCAGTTATTCCCATTTTTCTCAGGTACGCCCCAGTCTCCAGCGACTTTCCCGTTGCTTCGTGGATGCGTTCTGTCCACTCGGTTGTTTCGCCAGCGGCATAGAGTCGTTCGATGATCCAGCGCGCGACTTTTGGACTCGAAATCTTCTCGTCGGCAAGTTTGCTCGAAAGCGCTTCCTGCAGCTGCGTGGCGATCATTCCGGCCAATATATAACTCTGGAAATAGCAGGGATACGACGTGTACCAGATATTCGCCGCGAAGAGATGAGAATCCTTTTTGTCCAATTCCGCCAGCAGGTATTTCTTGAACATAGCCCGCTCGAGGGCTGCCATATCCTGGTCTGGATTTTTGTACATTTCATACTCGATGAAGAAGTCTCTCAGTAGTCGGCGCAAGCGATAAAGCACGGGAAGACCTTTGCCGCTGAGATACTTTTCGATTTCCCGCTTCTTTGCCTTTGTGTGCCGGTAAAGCCAGTCAGGATGATCGGTGAATTCCTTGTGGAAGTCGGCCACGCCCTCGGAGTATGCCGCACATTGCGCGCCCGGAATCCACTCATATCCTTTCAGAATTGGATGCTCAACACTGATGTATACTGCCTGGAGCGAATGACCGTATTCATGGAACGCCACTTCGTAAAATCCTTTTCCCTTCGTGGGGTTGACGAGGAAACGGGAGTCACTCGGAATGTTCAATGCCAGGCTCAGTCCACCGTACGGGATATCCTTCACGTACTCTTTGATGGGAAGCGAATCAACCGGAAAGCCGATGCCTTTCTCGAACTTGTGGAGAACGGAAAAAACTGAATTTGGGGAGAAATACTTGTCGGGGAGCGAGACAGCCGCGCGAAGAGCGATGTCGAAATCCCATGGCCGGAATTCTTTGACATGCAATTTTCTCTTTGAAGCTTTTGTGAACGCCTGGAAAGGTTTTCGCGTCAACTCCTCGAGTGAATTCAATGTCCGAAGCAGCCATGCCTCATCGATTGCCTGGAGATGAAGTGCAAGCGAGTAATAGTTGGGAAAGCCATACTTCTTTGCCTGCTCATTGCGCAGCTTGACAAGCGTGACGAGGTCATCCTTTGCACGCGAAGAAAGTTGTCCCGTCACCTGCCAGAGGGCATGCCGCAGCCGTTGGTTCTTTTCTTCACGAAGCCGGTTGCCAATCTGCGCTCTTGTGATCAGCCCTCCGTCCAGCGTAAACTTGAAATCCGTGATGCGCTTCTGAAGCTTGTTTTCCAGCTCGGCGATCTCCGGGTGTGAATAAATAGCTCCGCCAACGAAGCAGCGGTGCCACATCTCCAGTCGGCGGGCCAGCAGCTCATCGGCGAGACTGCTCGACTTTTCCCGCCACTCGGAAATCGTACGGCGATGTTTTTCGTCCAGAAATATTCTTGCAAATTTTGCTTTGGCTGCATTGAGATCGGCAGGTGCCTCTTTCGAATAACTGTTCCAATTTGCTGTTCCCATCGCGAAGCAGGCGTTCTCATACGCGCGCTCGAGCGAATCGAGGTAAACGATGAGGTCATCCTTCGATGTAACGCGGTGTTCGGAAGAACAGCTGGTGAGAAACATCGCGGCGAACATGACAACGGTAGGCCAGAGTGAGAATCTCATGAACAATCCTTAAACGGAATTCGAGCGTTCGGATGCTGTGGCGAGGTCGGCAATCGACTTTACGGCGTGCCGTAAGATAGGCAAATTTCACAAAGATTCAAGTGCCGCGTAACTTCTATTGTATGGTTCCACTTTTTCAAGAATGTCATAGATGCCGGAAATGCCTGTTCGAGCAAAACATTATTATAGACGAGGGACCTTCCCCTGCTACAAGAACAGGGGTGCAAGCACCAGGGTTAGCGTGCTTAACAGTTTGATCAAAACGTGAAGGGAGGGACCTGCCGTATCCTTGAACGGATCACCGACCGTGTCGCCGACAACTGCTGCTTTGTGGGGATCAGAACGCTTTCCTCCATACATTCCTGTTTCGATATACTTCTTTGCGTTATCCCAGGCTCCACCGCCGTTATTCATGAAGAGCGCCATCAGGATTCCTGTGATTGTTGCGACCATCAAATACCCGCCGATGACCTCCGCTCCCGAAGCGCCGTGGAGAGGCTTTCCCGAAATCGCGAAAAGCCACTTGAAACCAACACCGACTGCCATTGTCATGCCCACAACCAACAATCCCGGCAAGACCATTTGTTTGAGCGCGGCCCGGGTAACAATGTCGACGCACTGACCGTAATCAGGTTTTGAAGTTCTTTTCATAATGCCCGGATTATTCTTGAATTGCTCACGGACGTTTTTGATTACCGCAGATGCGGTATGGCCTACCGCTTTGATGGCAAGCGAGGAGAAGATAAGGACAAGCATTGCACCGAACATAGAACCTGCGAACACCGCCGGCTTCGAAAGATCGATACTCTGGAGGTTGAAACCGTAATTCCGGACTTCGTCAAAATAGGCACTGAATAGCAAAAAGGCCGCGAGACCTGCCGACCCCACCGCATATCCTTTCGTCAGTGCTTTTGTAGTATTACCCACAGCATCGAGACGATCAGTTTTCTTCCGGATTTTCTCAGGCTGCCGACTCATTTCAATGATGCCGCCGGCATTATCTGTAATGGGGCCGAAGGTATCCATTGCGAGAATATACGCCGCGGTGCCCAGCATGCCCATCGTGGATACGGCAGTTCCGAATAATCCTGCATCTCGCAAACCGGATCCCTCACCCAGGAAATACGACGCTACAATCGCTGCCCCAATCACAAGAATTGGAAATCCCGATGATTCCATCCCCACGGCAAGGCCCGAAATAATATTTGTTGCCGGTCCCGTTAATGATTGCTCAGCGATGAACCTGACAGGGCGATAACGGTATTCTGTGTAGTACTGAGTGATGTAAACGAACGCAACAGAGGTAAGGACTCCGATGACTCCACAGAGAAAAAAATTAAAGTAGTACTCTGCACCGAGGAGCCATTTCGCCGCGATGAAGAAGCCGATCATCGCAAGTGTAGCGGCCACGTAATAGCCGCGGTTCAGCGCGTTCATAGGATCCTCTTTCTCATTCGTCTTCACCATCATGATGCCGACAATGGACGCGATGATGCCGAATGCGCGAGCAACAAGGGGAAAGAGGAGAACACCGAAGAGGGTGAGACTCTGAGCTTCGAATATTGCAGCATTGGCCCGATATAAACCGGCTGCCAAAATCATTGCGCCGATATTTTCCGCAGCAGTGGATTCAAACAGGTCGGCGCCACGGCCCGCGCAGTCTCCAACATTATCGCCAACTAGGTCTGCGACGACGGCGGGGTTTCTGGGATCGTCTTCGGGAATTCCTGCTTCCACTTTGCCGACGAGGTCGGCACCCACGTCAGCCGCTTTTGTGTAGATTCCTCCACCGAGCTGAGCAAACAGAGCTACAAAACTTGCTCCAAAGCCATATCCGACAATCAACAACGGGATCTTCGTTATGTCGGGGGTTACATGAAGGGATTTCACGAGGGCAAAGAGCCCCCCAACGCCGAGCAAACTCATCGCGACCACGAACAGGCCCGAAACTGCGCCTCCTCGCAATGCGGTTTGCAGGGCTCCGTTCATGCTTTTCATCGCTGCCGCGGCCGTTCGGACATTGCTTCGAATCGCAACCCACATGCCCATGTATCCTGCTGCTACGGAACAGGCTGCACCAAGGATGAACGATAATGTTGTCCAGAGCGCAAGGTCGGATGCAGTTGCCGGATCGTGCTCGGTCTGAACCCGAACGAACGCATAGAGAATGTAGATCAGCGCGGCAAGGGCAAGTGCAAGATAGGCAATGGTTCTATTTTGTCGGCGCAGAAAAGCTTCGGCACCGGTCTTGATCGCATCAGAGATTTCCCGCATCCGCTCTGTCCCTGTCTCTCGACGCAACACATTCCTGCTCAAGTAGACAGCAAAAAGCAAGCCCAAAATGCTGATGCCAAAAATCAAATACAGTTCCATGATTGTTGATGAGTCCTTTCGTTATGAAAATGTAAAGGGGTTTCGTTCACTGGCATTCAAAGCAGGATTTAACCGCCAAAAATTACGAGTTGAATTTCTTCCGGCAGGATCGTACTGACCGAACGGATCACGCTTCCCTTCAGGGCCTTCTCCAGCAGACCCCGCTGTGTCGCGCCCAGAATCACACGATCGACTCCGAACATCGCCGCCTGCTCGGCAATCGTGTATCCCACTTCGTAGCTGGGGATGGATATGATCTGATAATCAACTCCGGACTTGGAACACGTTTCGGCGATTCGCTGCTCCTCACCGTCGGAGTACAGCTCCAGTTTCTCCGGAAGGGCGCCGACGGCAATCTCCTTGACACGCAGGATGACGAGCATAGCATTGCGCGCACGGGCTTCATCAATCGCAAAGCTCAGTAATCGTTCGCTCTTGTCTTTCATCGATACCAGGAACTTCGAGGTCGGCGCACCTTTTCCCGTGCGAACTCTGCGACGGGCAACAGCGGAAGCCAACTCGACTGCAGGCACAGGGATCGGGACGATACGCCGCCGCGCAATCTCGCGAGCCGAAAGCCCTACCACCAGAACGATGGAGGCAAAGAGGGCCGCTTTGGGTTTTTCCACCGCAATAGAAAGTTCGATAAAGAACAATATGATTGCTGAGACCATCATCAAGTATCGCGCCACCTTGCGAAGCTTCAGGCTGGAGTCGGTGGCGGAGGATCCAATGTTGATGAGGATTGCTCCCACAACGCCGATGGCGTACAGTTGGGCGAGCGTAAGGACGTCGTTGACAAACAGCAAAACGATAATGGGGGCCAGAGTTGCGACGATCAGCGGGATGAGCGGGACTCCGTGATTATTGAGCCGACGTAACGATGATGGTAGCTCATTATCCACAGACATCAAGAACTGGACGGAGATGAGACCGTTGAGGGCGGTATTGCCTGCGGAGATCAGCAGCAACCCGAGTGCTATGGCCACGATCCAGCCAAACCACTCACCCACGTAATGCTCGCCGAGAAATCGAACCATATCCTCTGTGTGACCGGTCAACTGCGGAATGGCGTGCATCGCCAGCCCCAAAAAGACAGTTGCCAGGACGACTTTTGCCAGCACTGATAGAATGGCTTTACGCGAGTCGCGTTTGGGGTCCCCCATCAGTCCCGTCATGTTGGAGATCGCTTCGATTCCGGAGATGCTCAGAATCAATCCGACGAAGATTCTCCAGTCTTCGAGAATTCCGCCGGTCGGAGGAACAATGATGGCTGAAGATAATGCCGGCCGTCCCGAAACAAGAATGATAGTAAGGAGTGTTCCGAGTGTAACGAGAGAAACAAGGAATGCTAATCCTCCGCTGTGTTTCGGTCCATACCAGTTCAGGACGCCAATGCAGAGGATTATGGCGATCGTCCAGCCGAGGGGGTGCTCAAAACCTAAATAATGGCAGGCATCAAGAACCGAGAGCGCCATCGTGATGACATAATCCGCTCCAAGCAGGAGCGCCCCGATCACTGCCACCGATCTGGAGCGGTGGTAGACTGAACTGTAGACTCCGCCGCCATTGGGATACAGCCTGCAGATGGTTATATAGTTGGTTGCTACGAGGGTTGTCAGTCCCAGCATCCAGACGAGATACCAGAAACTGCTGAATCCCGCGAGCGCAAAGCTAATCCCGAGAACGTAAGCTATGCTCGTGCCCCAATCGCCGTCGAGGATCGCAGCACTCCGCAGCCACCCAAGGACTCTCGGACGGCTTGTGGCATACTCGATTACGGCGCTTCGCTGTACAGAAGCAACAGGCGCTTGATATGTAAGTTGTTCTGCCATAGACCATTAAAACTATGAAGCCGAGGCGCAGTACACCCCGGCTTGATGTCGTCGTAAATGTTTGCCAATATACTATTTTACCCGGACTGATGCAATTGTTTTTTCAAATGCCGGCAAATAATCCTTTTTCATTGGTTGATAATAGTTTATGATCATCCGATAGACCTTGTCGTTTTTGACCAGGAAATACACTCTGCTTTCAATATTCTTCGCCGGGGAATAATTAAGATACATCGTTTTCGACCTATCGATCGTCGTTTGCCCACGAGATTTCGACTTGAAGAATTTTTCGTTTTGTTCCACAACTTTTTCTACGGAAAGCCCTTTGGCCGGCAGGACATCTATGTGGATGAAGCAATCCTGGCGGTAGCCTCGCAACTCGAAAGAAGATTCTGCTCCTCCCTTCGGTTGAGGGAATGAGGTTTCGAAATTTCTTGGATATGAGATTTGAAGAAAGTTATTCGAGAATTGATCAAATTCTGTGGATGGCAGGGTCACATCAGTTGTCGTTGTAGCAGACTTCGGTTGGGGGAGCCGAATCGATACAAGAAGTGAATCGAACGTCGGCCGATTAGCCTCAAACAATTCATTGAATGCCCCGTAATGGAAATAGTAGAGGATTGAATCTTTCATGGTGATCGCCCGAATCGCCTCGAGAGTTGTGTTCTCATCGTACCGTCCGGAATAGTGCACGAGTATTCCGTCGGAGCCATCGATAGGTTTTGCATCAGTCGATTTGATGGTAAAACCGGAGCTTATTAAATCGCTCTTCCATGAATCAACGTAAGCCTCCAGCGTGCCCACCGTGTCGAGCTTTTGGTAGGAAACGACGAGTTGAGCCCCGATTTTGCTCTTGGACGTTGGATCGTAGAATTTACCCGCCGCCTCTGGAGAAGAGAAGACTGAGACTTTTCCCCCCTCGGAGACGATGTGCCATCCTTTGGGATGGAAAAAAGTGACTTTGAAATATGGGTCCTGATAACGTTCCCACGCCGGGATGCTTAATGGCTCAGCTTTTTTTTCGCATCCCAGCAATGCGGGGATACAGCAGCTCAAGAGGATGAAGGGCCTTGTGTTCATTGTTGATCCTTTCCGTGGAGAAGTGATCAAAAAAATCGTCCTGCTGCGTAAAGACCTGGTTACATGAAGGATGCATCAGGGGGAGATACTTTCCAACCCCTTTTTCGCATCCTTATTCTTGGGATCAAGCTTGAGAACGATCTTGTATTCTTTGACTGCCTCCTCATATTTTTTCATGAGGTGAAGCGCTTGAGCTTTCCAGAGATGTGTTTGGGCATCATCATTCTTACGCCGAAGGGCCCGTGTCAGGAAGGCGAGGGCCTCGGTATACTTGCCCTGACGGAGAAAGATGAAGCCGATTTGCTGGTGTGCTTCCGCAATCTCGTCCTTGTATTTCTCCTGCAAGGTATCAGTCAAAGTCAAAACCGTTTCATACTCTCTTTTCGCCTGCTCCAGAGAGTCGAGTTGCGTTAAGCAGAAGCCAAGGCGCAGACGCCCCGGGATGTACTGAGGTCTGATCGAGAGTGCTTGACGAAGGGCTTCGCGCGCTGCATCCCACTGCGAGAGTGCCATATTGCAAATGGCATAGTTCACATATGCGCTGACAGCGGATGGATCCTTCGTGAAACGCTTTTCGAACATCACTGCAGCTTTTTCGTATTGCCGGAGCTTCATGTAGATTGCCCCGAGATCGCTAAACCCTTCCTCCTGTGTTGTGTCCATCCGCAGTGCCAGCTCGAGGGTTTGCGCCGCAATCGAGTCGCGCTTGGTTTCACCATATGATCTTGCCAACCGTCTGAGGTCATCGAAACGAAGGGTGTCAAGATTGCTCAACTGGCCAAACGCCGCGAGCGCCTGATCGTATTGCTGGAGCTCGGCGTGCGAGTTTGCTGCGATCCTGAGGGCTCTGGCAGGTTTTGGAAGAATTCGTAGAAGACGCTCCGCTATGGAGAGGGCATCAGCGTACTGTTTGTTGAAGAAGAGTGCCTCCATATACAATGTCCACCCTTCTGAAGAATCAGGTATGTTCAGTACGTAGGCCTGGAGGATCTTCACGGCACTGGCATACTGCTTGGCGGCGAAGTATAATTTTCCCAGCTCAAATTGTGCTGCGGTGTTGGTAGAATCGAGCGCAATTGCTTTTTGATACACTCTTGCCGCATCACTATACCGCCGCTCTTTCATGTATGCTCTCGCGAGTTTGTGCTGAGCAGCAGCGCGAACCGGGTTGAGCTCAACGGCCTTTTCATACTGGGGACTCGCTATCGCGGGAACCTCCTGCTTCATATACGCATCTCCAAGCCCTTCGAATGCAAGACTGTTACCGGCGTCTGCTTCCTTGGCCTGCGAAAACGCAACAACCGCTTGATCGAGCGAATCGGTCGTGAGATAGGCAACACCCAACTGGGTCAGCAGTGCCGAGTTGTTGGCTTTGATCTTAAGTCCTCGTCGTATTGTGCCGAATGCATTGGAGACGTTTTTTCGAGCCATTTGAACGTTGGATACAAAGATGTATGCATCCACGTGTTCATCATTGATTGCGAGAACCTTTTTGCCCGCGTTCTCCGCAGAGTCCAGCTTGCCCGCGCGGAAATAGGCTTCTCCTAACCACCGCCACGCATCGGCGCTGCGCGGTGAAGTTTCTACCACTTCCCTGAATACCGCAAGGGCTTCGCTTATCTTGCCCTCATTCAACAGTTCTTTGCCCTTCACTATTTGTGCAGGACACATCGGCGAAGCCGAAAGGGCAGCGAGGACAACAACAAGAGTTGCAAGGAAGAATCTCATTCTTTCTCCTGCGTAAGCTGGACAAGTCGGACCGGCATCGTTTTCGGTACGAGCCCCGCGTTCTGAATTATTTTCTGCCCCGGTACACTGGCGATGAATGCGCTAAATCCCGCTGCAACACCTGTCTTCTTTGCTGTCGTGCAGAGATAAACCGGGTAGTGCAACGGATACCATTCTCGATGAATGTTTGCCTGATGAAGTTTGACAAATCTCGATGAAGAAGAGGAATCATTGCTCTCGACAGCAAGAACGCGTACCGACGCTCTCGCAGTTTGTACCTCACGGTTCAAGGTGTCGTTGAGACAGGCGACCGAAATGATGCCGATGGCTCGCGGGTGACTTGCAACGTACTGGAGAACAGCTTTTTGGCTTTCGAGGGAAATACGGGGAACTATTCCTTCTTTAAGATGGAAAAAGTGGTCAGACAGTAACTCATACGCACCGGAGTTCCTCGTCGTCAGACAGAACTCAACGCGGCCGGACCACCCTGCCTCCGGCACCTGCCGCCATCTCGTGCTCTTTCCGCTCACGATCTCTTCGAGCGATTTGAGAGAGATACTATCCATCGGATTGCTGTAATGTACGATTACCGCGAGGGCATCCTCGGCTATTCTTGTCTGCACAACCTCTAGGCCATATCGTTCAGCAACCCCTCGTTCCTCAGCGTTGAGCGGGCGGTCGATGATGATGAGACGAACGCTGTCGTTCAACATCTGCACAACAGCATCCCGCGTTGAGGTCGGCATCAAGGTCACCTCAGCGCTGGGGTAGATGCGGTGAAACTCTTCCGCCTCCTTTTGCATTAACGGAGCTATCGATTCTGTCGCTAATGCCAGAAGGCGCCCGCTTGTGGGTGTTTCCGGTTTCGGTCGGTAGCACCCGGATACTCCAACGAGTAAGATGAACCCAAGCCAGTGTATCCTCATTCCTCCATCCTCGCGGAATGAGCCGCTCGCAGTCGGGCGACCACAAACCGATAAATTCCGAGCAAGACCAACACCACTCCAATCGTAATACGGAATTGTGCAGGAACGGCGTCTGAGATCAGAAACCCGGACAGCACGATCCCCCCCCCGCTCACCGTGATCAATGAGACAGCGTACGCGAACAGTTTGGAAACGTCCGCTGCCCTCATATTTAATTTCCCTGGAGTCTGAACTTAAGCGGAATGGAAACCCAAACGGATACGGGACCGCTTTTCATTAAGGCGGGAGTGAAAACCCACTGCACGGCAGCATCGATCGCCGGTTGGTCAAAAATTGCGGCGTCGCTCTTGAGGACCTCGCCCTTCCGCACTCTACCCTCCTTGTCGACCCACACCTTCACCCACACTGTACCCTCAACGCCCGCCCGGCGAGCAATCTCAGGATACGCTGGGATCACTTTCTTGATCGGCACAGGTCCTTTTTCAAACGCTACGAAGTCGGGCGGAGGCTCATCTTCGATTCGTAACTCCCCTTCTTTCCCTTCGCCAATCTCTCCCAGGGCCTCACTCATCTCCTTCTGTGTGGCAATGGTCTGCTCAGGATTGATCTCCGCATCGGGCACCGGCACAGGTATTCCCACACTCGGTTTGACGGACGGTGCTGCCACCGTGACAGGCGGGGGGGCGTTGGAGCTCGTGAGCGAAGGGGGCGGGCCCAATTCGCTGTACTTAACAATTCTTACCATGAGTTTGGGTTCCTCCTCCGCGGCGAGATAGATGGAACCCCAGTAGGTACCGACACCAAGAAGATTAAGCAACGAAGCGGCAGCAAGTCCACGCAGCATAAACTTCTGGTAGTTCTGCTTCAGCTCCGGGGCACCGTAATCTACGTTCATGCGCAGTGCAAGTTCAGCCATAGTATCCTCGTTACGTTAAGAACCCGCCGCCTTCTTTAGTAAGACTTTATCTGCTGCAAGCAAGGGCGCGAGGCTGAAGCGGGTAATCTCGGCCAGATTGAGTTCGTCCATAATATCTACCATCATGTTGTAAGTCCCTTCGCGGTCCACCTTGACGAGAGTGATCAGCTTTGGATTCGTTTTGGTTCTCTCGACCAGGAGTGGACGAAGGTCCTTGAAGGCAATTCCCTTCGGCACCTCTATCCCCATGTTCCAGTAAATGGTCCCGGAGGAATCAATCCGGAGAGTAAGCAGGTTCGATTCTGCCACCGGGACCGTATCCTCGGGAGGAAGATTGATTTCCATTGTCTGCGGTTTGCTGAACACCGTTGTAAGCATGAAGAACGTCAACAACAAGAATGCCACGTCTACCATCGGTGTCATGTCGATGCGGATGTTCGTGCGCCGCTTTTTCTTGTGTTTTTTCCCTGCCCTTGCATGACTTCTCGATTCACCCGTCTCAACAGCCGCCATACTATTATACTCCCTAACTTCGTTCTAGATCCGTGACAAGGTTAAACCGCGTGATTTTCGCTTGTTGAAGTGTGTTCATGACGTCTTCGATTTTGCCATACGGTGCACGCTTATCCCCCTTTATGACCGTTCGCAGTTTTGGATTTGAAATTCGAGCCTGAATCATGAGATTTCCGAGGTTGTATGCGTCGACCTCAATACCTGCCTTATATTTGTATTCTTCACCAAACAGTTTTGCTCTGAGGAGCTGAGAGTCTAACCCCAGCACGATCTTTCCATCCTCTGTCACGTTAATCATCATGATATCGGATTCAGGGAGCTTGAATTCTGAAGTGGAGCTGGGAAGTTCGATCTCGACTTCTTCCGGCGCCTTGAACTGCGTAGTCAGCATGAAAAACGTCAGCAGTAAGAACGCCACGTCCACCATTGGCGTCATATCGATCTTTATGCCGACACGCCCCTTTTTTATTTTAAGCACGGTGACCTCTCCGTTATTTTTTGACCGACGGATGTTTTACTGCAAGAGACTGTACGATAGAGTAACTTGCCTCGTCGATCATATACGTGAAGTTGTCAACTTTCGTGACGAAATAATTGTAGGCGACGATTCCGGTGATCGCGACGAGTAACCCGCCGGCGGTATTGATCAGCGCTTCGGATATCCCAATGGAAAGCTGTACGGCATCCGGCGCTCCTGCACGTGCGAGTGCCCGGAAAGCCCTGATCATTCCTATGACCGTCCCCAGCAGTCCAACCATCGTTGCGATCGAGGCGATGGTCGAAAGCGCGACCAAGTTTCGCTCCAGGAGAGGGACTTCGAGCATCATCGCTTCTTCAATCGATTGCTGGACTTCCCCCATGATCTCCTTTTGAGCGGTCACCTGGCCATCGCGGCTAATCATCTTGTAACGTTCCAGGCCCGTGCGAATGATGCTTGCACAGGAGCCGCGCTGATCGTCGCAAGCCGAAATCGTTGCGTCGAGATTTCCTCTGTTGATTTCCTGCTGAACCTTTTTCAGAAAGACGGTCAGCGGGCGCCTTCCCTCGGCCTTGCGCAGCGAGAGGATTCGTTCGACAATAAAGGTGATATCCATAATGAGAAGTGCTATCAATGAAACGACAAGTGGTCCCCCGTCCTTAATAAAGTCGGGCAGCATGAACTCAAAGATGACGTAGCCTACGACGAACGCCGTAACGAGCAGCACCGTAATGAACACGGATTGCCTCATGATGTTTCTCCTTATGCCGTCATGAAATAGTTCGAATCTAAAATTCTACTGAAAGCCTTTTACTGCTGCGTCGCGGGTTTCCTCCACATCGAAGACGCTGGTGAGCTTGGTGATGACGAAGACGTTCTGGACGCCCTTGCCCATGCTGCAGAGCTTCACCTTTCCCTTTGCAGCTGAATACGTCGAATGAATGCCCACAAGAACACCGATGCCCGTGCTATTAATGTAGTTTACACCGCCGAGGTCAATGACCAGTTTTCTGGTACCCTTCTCGGCGAGTTCTTTCGCCTTCGACTTCAATTCGTCCGTTTCCTGGCCACCGATGAGCGAGCCGCGCGGTTCGAGAACAACGATATCATTGAGTGACGTGACTTTCATTGTCATGTGGTTCTCTTGAAAGAAGAAGAGGGGCTTGCGTCCGATACGCAGCACGGCACTCAAGATAATAATAATGAGAGGAATAGTCAAACAATTACGGGTCAAGCTCCCCTTTTCGATACCTTGCTTCTCAACGCCCAAATACGTATTATCCATCGAAAATTCATGGTTTTCATTGTTCGTTCGATTTGTAAACCATGTCGAAAAACCAGTACAGCGGGTCACGAGTAACCCGCCCAGGTGCGACTTCACGCCGCAAGCGCGAACATGTCAATATTGTTCTAAACCGCGATGTCTCGTTTCGCTCTAAGGCTGCCGGATTTGAGCAGTGGGAGTTTGAACACAACGCGTTGCCTGAGCTGAATTTTGCCGAGATCGATACGCAAACAACGTTTCTTGGTAAGCCGATAAGCCTGCCCATTATGGTTTCGTGCATGACCGGTGGGTATGGAAGAGGAAAGGTTATCAATCGGCTACTGGCGGAGGTGTGTGAAGATCTGCAGATCGGGATGGGCGTTGGAAGCCAGCGACAGGCACTGGAGGATTCCTCATACCATGAGACGTTTGCTGTTGTACGCGATGTTGCGCCAACAATACCGATTGCGGGGAACATCGGGGCAGCTGAGGTTGCCGGGCTTCGGGACGTGTCGCCGGTACAACGCCTGGTTGATATGATTCGCGCCGATGGGTTTGCTGTGCACCTCAATCCGTTGCAAGAGCTGCTGCAGCCGGAGGGAAATCCAAATTTTCGTGGGGTGTTAACTGGTATTGAATTCCTGGTGAAAAACCTCTCAGTCCCGGTCATCGTTAAGGAAATTGGGGCAGGAATTTCCTCTGCCGTCGCGCGCCGACTGCTTGATGTTGGCGTGCGTGTGATCGATGTCGCCGGTGCGGGAGGCACGAGCTGGGCAGGTGTCGAAATGATTCGCGGAAATCACGAATCCATGCAGGAGGATTTCTGGGATTGGGGTATCCCAACCGGTGAGGCAATCCGGCAGGTTTGCAGTCTGAAATCACGTCACCCCGACTTGATTGTTATTGCCTCTGGAGGCATTAGCAGCGGAATCCATATTGCAAAGTCTGTCGCGCTTGGAGCCGATCTCGCTGCGACCGCCCGCCCTGTGGTGCAGGCATTACACAAAGGAGGCAAAAGAAAAGTTCATCAGCTCTTTGTACGGTGGCTCAAAGAACTGAAGTGCGTGATGTTCCTCGTTGGAGCCCGGACAATTCCACACTTACAGCAAACTCCTCTTCATCGTGCGTCATAGTTTCTCAGGTGGATTTCAGAGCCAGTATCGGCGGTATAAGCAGCAAATAGAACGTCGCATGTTGCAGCTTGTTCGGCTGAGAGGCCCGCACACGGTGTACGATCCGATTCGGTATCTTCTCCGTTCCAGTGGAAAGCGTGTGCGGCCAGTGTTGACGGTGCTTGCGTGTGAGGCTGTTGGCGGGCGGGCTGCGGCTGCTCTCGATGCAGCAGCGGCAATAGAAGCCTTGCACGGATTCACCCTCGTTCACGATGATATCATGGACAATGCGGACACGCGCCGCGGACTTCAGACAATTCACAGGAAATGGAACGATAACGTTGCCATTCTTGCCGGCGATGAAATGATCGCGCTGGCATATCATTCATTGCTGAAAACAAAAACCCGAAAGTTAGCCATTCTGCTAAGAATGTTCACGGAGGCGTTCATCGAAGTGTGTGAAGGACAGGGCCTGGATAATGAATTTGAAAGGCGGCTTGGAGTCTCGTTGAGGGAGTATCTTCACATGATCGACAAGAAAACTGCGAAGATGATTTCCACCGCAGCGGCATTGGGGGCGATGATAGGCGGAGGATCGAAGCAGGAAGTCAACGCCCTGGGCACCTACGGTGAACAACTGGGGCGGGCTTTTCAGATTCAAGATGACCTGCTGGATATCGTTGCAGATGAACTATCGTTCGGGAAATCAATCGGCGGTGACTTGAAACAAGGGAAAAAAACCTATCTGTTGCTCCGGGGTATCGAGCGCACGCGAGGCAAAGAGCGAAGATTGCTTGAAAAGGTCGCGCGCCGCAGCCGCATCAGCATTGAAGAGGTCCGGAAAATCAAAGAGATTTTCGAGCGCCACGGTATCATCGACGAAGCGCAAGCGTTGGTGAGGAACCATACACGGAGAGCCCAGCAGGCGCTGGCCGGTCTTGGCCCGACTCGAGCGAAAGAGATGCTTGCCTTGTTCGCTGATGAATTGGTGGCGAGAACCTCTTGAGCTCTATGGTTGAACGTGAAATCGTGATAAAGAACCGCGCCGGATTACACACGCGCCCTGCAGCAACACTTGTAAAAACGGCAGCGAAGTTCAAAGCAGACTTTTTTATTTACAAAGATGGGCTGGAAATAAATGGGAAAAGCATTATCGGGGTAATGACCCTGGCTGCGGAGCAGGGCGCAAGACTCGTGCTGCGGTTTGAAGGTGAAGACGAAGAAGAGGCAGCGAATGCCGTCACTGAACTCTTCGAACGGGGTTTCGATGAAATGTAGGAACGATGAGCCCAGGCGGAACACATAACTCGGAATTTATTCTGAAGGGCTTTCCTGCCTCGCCCGGCATTGCCATTGGCCGCGCCTACCTCTACACCAAACGGGTGCCCGTCGTGGAAGAGTGGTCCCTTTGTGACGGTGAAATCGAAGAGGAAATTGAACGATTGATGCATGCGATTGCAAAATCGGAAAAAGAGCTTAACAAAATTCTCTCCTTTGCACGGCAAAAATTGGGTGAAGCCAAGGCGAAGATTTTTGAAGCACAGTTAATGATTCTGCACGACCCGTATCTCAACGACGCTTTTGCCAAGCGCATTCGCAGTGAAAAGAAAAACGCAGAGTACATCGTGAGTACGGAAGTCGAGAAGTATCAAAAACTCATGCTTGCGGCGCACGATGAATATATGCACGAACGTGCGCACGACGTGGAGGACCTCAAGAATCGCATCGTTCGCAATCTCCAGGAGGAAAAACTCATCTCCCGCCTCGAAGGCTCCCCTGTTATCGTCTCGGACAGGTTAACTCCTGCTGATACCATGATCCTCAGTCGAAATGAAATTCTGGGTTACGCCACTAACCTCGGCGGCATAACATCTCATGCCGCATTGCTTGCGCGCTCTCTGAAGCTACCCGCCGTTGTGGGGCTCGGCGATGCAACAGCTCGCATCGCAACCGGCGATTCGGTGATTCTCGATGGCTATGCAGGTGTGCTCGTCGTCCACCCGACGGGCAAGCGGATCGAGGAATATGAGGCGAAGCGGGAACGCTTCGTGCAGTTCGAAGCGAAACTTACCGGCTTGAGAGACCTCCCTGCGAAGACGCTTGACGGACACACGGTGGAGCTTGCTGCGAACCTGGAGTTCGAGGAAGAAATCGACCTTATTCGCTTCCAGGGTGCTCACGGTGTTGGTCTGTACCGCACGGAAAGTTTGCTTATGGGCAGAGATTCGTTCCCATCGGAGGATGAACAATATGCGAACTATAAAAAAATCGCTGACCGAATTTATCCGCACACGCTCATCATGAGGACATTCGACATTGGCGGCGACAAAGTAGAGCTGCAGAGCATCGAAGAGGCGAATCCGTTTCTCGGCTGGCGCGGCATCCGCGTTTTCCTCGATCGTCCTGAGTTGTTCTTGAATCAGCTGTGTGCAATGCTCCGGGCGAGCACGCGCAAAAACATTGCAATCATGTTTCCCATGGTGACCAGTGTCGGCGAGCTGCGTAAAGCAAAAGAATATCTTGATCAGGCGAAGGCAGATCTGCGGGGGCGAAAATTAAGGTTTGATGAAAAGCTCCGTATCGGGGTTATGATTGAAGTACCCTCCGCCGCGCTGATGGCCGAAGATATAGCCCGGGAAGTTGACTTCCTTAGCATCGGCACGAACGACCTTGTCCAGTACTTGCTCGCCGTTGACCGCGGCAACAGCATTGTTTCCAAACTCTATCAGCAATTTCACCCTGCTGTGGTGCGGACCCTCAAGCATATCATTGATGCGGGGCACAAGCAGGGAAAGTGGGTTGGTGTGTGCGGAGAAATAGCAGGCGACCCTCTTGCAACCATCCTTTTGCTTGGGATGGGTCTCGATGAATTCAGTGTGATTCCGGCCTTTCTTCCGGAGATAAAAAAAATAATACGAACCGTTGCATACCAGAAAGCACAACACGTTGCGAAGACAGTGCTAACCCTTTCGACGGCGGAGGAGATCGAAGCACATCTGGCGAGCGCGATGCATACAATGTGTCCCGAAATCCCTCTTCCGAGAGACACAATGGATAAGGAGTTCCAGTGACCGAAGCGGACATCGTTCGTTGCGATACTCTGAATATGCGAAAGCTGCTCGTTGAATTCCCCCGGCAGGTCGAGGATGCAGTCGCGCTCGGGAGGAAAGCAAAACTTTCTCTCGTTTCTAAACGCATTCGTACCATTGTCGTCACAGGTTTAGGCGGCTCCGCAATCGGGGGCGATCTGATTCGATCATATCTTGCGGAAGAACTCGACATCCCCTTCGCCGTGAACAGGCATTATTTCCTTCCAGAGTTTGTTGATAAGAATAGTCTGGTGATTGTCTCGAGTTATTCCGGTAACACGGAAGAAACCATCGCCGCGCACGAAGATGCGGTTAAACGCAAAGCGCAGGTGCTGTGCATCAGTTCCAACGGCAGGACGGAGCAATTGGCGAAAAGATACAGGCACCAGGTCATAAGAATCCCGTCAGGTTACCCACCACGGGCAGCGCTCGGCTACTCATTCTTCCCGATCCTTGGGGCGCTCTTGCGGCTACGACTCGTTCCGTCGAAGGATCGAGAGATAAAGGAAACTATCGCTCTGCTGAAAAAGAAATCCGAGATGTACTCCTCGTTGAGCAATAACGAGGCTGTGGAGATTGCGACTCAGCTTTATAAGAAAATTCCACTTGTGTATTCCTCTGCGGAGTGGTTCGACTCGGTAAATCTTCGGTGGCGCGGGCAGCTCTGCGAGAATGCAAAGGTGCTCGCGTTCGGTCACGTGGTTCCTGAAATGAACCATAATGAACTCGTGGGCTGGAAAGTTTTGAAAGAGCAGATGAGGGAGATGGCAGTCGTGTTCTTAGGCGATGAGGGAATTCATCCACGCGTACGATTGCGGATGGAGATCATGAAGGGCATCATTGCTGAGTATGCGGGGAAAATCATCGATATTCACAGTGAAGGGGCATCGCGCCTTGCAAGGATGTTCTCTTTGATTTATCTTGGTGATTGGGTGAGCTTTTATCTCGCCGTACTGAATGGCGTGGACCCGACCCCAGTCCAGGTGATTGATTACTTGAAGGGCGAGCTGGCGAAAGTTTAAGGAATGAAGTGATGATGGATATCCTAAGGATTGGCAAATGAGGCATCGGTCCGTATTACATGTTCTCCTCTTTCTCATCTGCATCGACTTAGCTTCGGCGCAGTTCTTCTATTTTGGCCGCAACAAGATCCAGTATACGGACTTCGAATGGCACGTTCTGAAGACCGAGCACTTCGACATTTATTATTACCTGGAGATGAAAGACCTTGCGGAGCGCGGCGCCTTTCTCGCGGAGGAAAGCTACAACTTGCTTGAGCAGCAATTCAACCACAATGTCCAGAGCCGGATCCCACTTATTTTCTACAGTTCTCACCTTCACTTCCAACAAACGAACGTTACTCCCGGGTTCATCCCGGAAGGAGTCGGCGGATTTTTTGAGTTTCTCAAAGGAAGGGTCGTCATCCCCTACAACGGTTCGATGTGGGAGTTCCGGCACGTGATTCGGCACGAGCTGGTGCACGTCTTCATGCACAGCAAAATCAACCGTGTGCTGGTTGACCATCGCCTGTCGCAGGATCGCCTGCCGCCGCTTTGGTTTGTCGAAGGTTTGGCGGAGTTTTGGTCCACGGAGTGGGATATCCAGGGAGAGATGGTGATGCGGGATGCCGCAGTCAGCAACTACCTTGTTCCGCTGGACGACATCGACAGGATTGCCGGGACCTACCTGATGTACAAAGAGGGACAGAGTATCTTGCAATTTGTTTCTGAACGCTATGGCGAGGAGAAAATTCTACTTTTCATGGAGAATTTCTGGAAATCCACGTCGTTCGAAAGTGTATGGAAATTGACCATCGGAAAGAACTACAAGGAATTCGACGAAGAATGGACCTACGCGGTCAAGAAAAAGTATTATCCCATCTTAAAAGAATACGATCAGCCAAGCGGTGCGTCAAGAGCGATTGTGACAACGGGATTCAATTCTAAGCCGGTCTTTTACCGAAAAGGCGAAAAGAGCTTCATTTACTTCATCGGCAACCAGACCGGGTACACGGGTGTGTACCGGAAAGATTTGAACGATCGAGACGCGAAGCCGGAGCTTATGATCGAGGGGGAGAAAACCGATGAGTTCGAGGCGTTCCATCTCTTCCAGAGCAAGATGGATATTTCCAGCGCCGGAATTCTGGCATTTGTGACGAAAAGTGGGGAGAACGATGTATTGCATTTGTATGACGTTGCGAAACAGAAGGTCATCGAAACATTTCGCTTCAAAGACCTTGTCGTTCTTGGATCGCCGTCCTGGTCGCCTGACGGTGGCCGCATCGCCTTCTCAAGTGTGGACAAGCCAGGAAATAGCGACCTGTACTCCTGGGATCTTGACCGTAGGGTACTGACCCGACTGACGAACGACATCTATGACGACCGCGACCCGGCATGGTCTCCACACGGAGATGAGATTGTCTTCAGCTCCGATCGGACGCCAGCCGGGGCACACGGAAAGTACAATCTCTTTGTATACAATACGCTGAGGAGCGATATCAAATACTTGACGCATGGTGACGAAAGCTACTATGCGCCGACCTGGACACCCGACGGAAAAGCACTTCTCTTCACGACAGATATTGATGGTGCGCGCAATGTTTGGATGATGAAATTTGCCGATGCCGGAACCTTTCCCAACGAGATTCGCAAAATCACGCACTTCACAACTGGCGCGTTTGACCCAGCCGTGACCGATAGCGGGAGTCTGGTTTTCACGGCGTTCGAGAACTTCAGCTTTCAGATACGGATGATCGGAGGGATTCCCGAGCGTTATGACTCATCATCAGTCGTGCGGGCGACGGATGTGGACCCTCTGCGAACGCCATGGGTTCCCGAAGCACTTGCGGCGGAATCTGAAGTGAAATCCTTCAGGTATGCCGGTGACTACAGTCTTGATATCGCCCAAAGCCAGATTTCCACCGATCCCGTGTTTGGCACTGCAGGAGGTGCCTTTCTTGCACTGAGCGACGTGTTGGGAAACGATCAATATTATTTTCTGCTCTATAATACAGCTCAATCGCAGGATGAACTATTGCAAAGTTTCAACATTGCCATCTCACGCATTTCTCTTCACAGGAGGGCCAATTATGCCTATGGTATTTTTCGATTTACCGGCCGCCGATACGATTTAACCGATCCCGATTTGTTTTTCTTCGAACGAGTATTTGGGGGCTATTTCTCCATCAGCTACCCACTTTCCAAATTCAAACGGATTGATCTGACGACAATTCTCAGTAACTCGGACAAGGAAGTCTTCGGCGAGATCCGTGAAAGAAAAGCTCTCTTTCTTTCTAATGCAATTTCCTTCGTTCACGATAATTCGCTTTGGGGACCCAGCGGCCCGATCGACGGCGGCCGGTTCAACGTTACACTGGCCTACACCACAGACATTCAATTCTCAAACGCGAATTATTATTCGATCATTGCCGATTATCGGCAATATTTCCGGCTTGGGCAGCGCTCGGCATATGCAGCGCGGTTTTGGGGGTTCTTTAACGGAGGTCTCGAAGCACGACGGTTTTTCATGGGCGGAAGTTGGGATCTTCGCGGCTATCCCCGCTGGTCGTTGCGAGGGAAAAAGTTGTGGTTAACAAGCCATGAGCTGAGATTTCCTTTCATCGATCAATTTGGATTGCGATTTCCATTCGGCGGAGTTACATTTGTCGGTTTTCGTGGTGCGCTCTTTTTCGATGCGGGCAACGCATGGGATGACCGATACGAGGAGACACTGGCAAGCATCGGAGCAGGTGTCCGACTCAATATCGGAGGGTTCCTCGTCCTGCGGTATGACGTTGGAAAACGCATTGAAGATAATCTCTCTCGTTTGCAACAAGGAGTCTTTCATCAATTTTTCTTTGGATGGGATTTTTAGCATAACGTAATGAAAAACTTTTTCCCTCATGCTGCAATATTCAGCTGGTTGTGTCTGTCGATAAGCGGGTGTGGTCTTCTGCGAATCGACGGAGGTGTGAGAGTTCATGCCGATGATTGGACTACGTTCGGAGGGAACCCGCAGCACATGAATGTTGCGTTGCATGAACTTCATCTTCCTCTTGCGAAGTTATGGGAATACGATGCCGGAGGAGGTTTTGGAAATACACCTGTCGTTGTGGTAGACAGCCTGATTTTCGTTGGCACTCTGCATGGGGAACTGCATGTCGTCAATCTCGGAACGGGAAAACGCGTTGGATCGGTCGATCTTGGTTCCGCGATCATGGGAACTCCGATTGTGCGCGGAGAACTTGTTTATGTTGCGCTCACGAACAACGAGGAGAACCTCGTCGCATTCAATCTTCAACGCGGTGTGCCGGAATGGCGATCAAAGATCGGCGATATCGAAACTTCACCTCTGCATATCGACAACCGACTTTACGTAGCCACCCTTGAGGGGACGCTTCTGTGCCTCGATCAAGTTGATGGTGAGGTAGTCTGGACGTATGAGGTGCCCGTCCAAGCCGACAAGGGCGGCAGGGGGTGGCCACAAGATGAGAAGCGGAAACCGATACGTTCCTCACCCGCTGCTGACGAGGGTGCAATCTATTTCGGCGCCGATGATGGGAAGTTATACGCCGTTCGGCAACTGGACGGAAAGCTTCTGTGGGCATTCGCTACGCGGGGGAACATTGTTTCTTCGCCTTCCGTGTACGCCGGCAAAGTCTATTTCGGATCGATCGACAATACATTGTATTGTCTTCGGGCCTCATCCGGCGCGCTGGTCTGGAAGCGAGATCTTGGAAACAAATTGTTCAGTTCTCAGGCCATTTCCGAAGGGCGGGTGTATACCACCGCCGGCGACGGCCATGTCTACTGTCTTGATGCCGTGTCAGGTGAACTGCACTGGACCTTTCTTGCGAAAAGTGTGATCAATTCGGGTCCGCTCATCGCCGGCAATATTGTGTTTGTTGGTTCACTTGACAAACATCTCTATGCGCTTGATGCGATCAGCGGTAAACTTCTATGGAGTGAATCCTTACCCGGAAGGATCAAATGCTCCCCGGTGGCATGGGGCGATTTCCTCGTGGTGCTGGTCGAAGATCGTAGCATCATTGCATTTAGATCGCACAAGGAAAAACCATCATGAAGGTCTTGCATCCGATTTACCTTGTGACGCTCTTTACAATCCTTCTATATTCACCGAAGGCCATTTCACAAGAGGGGAAGCCCCCTCACGGGAAGCTTAGCGTTGCATCCAATGTTCTGAAAGCGAGAGTATTTGTTGATTCCATTCTTATCGGATTAACACCTCTTGACCACTTTCCCGTTACACCTGGAACGCACACCGTCTGTGTCATAGCCGGGGACGACCGATCCTGGATAGCAAATAAAGCGTGTGAACGGGTACTGGTTGCAGCGGGAGAGGAAATTCGGTTACTGTTACATGTGCTTCGCAGTATGCACGTAACATCGGAACCTTATGGTGCCACGATCGTCTACCGCGATTCCGTCCTTGGGGAAACCCCTTTTATCTTTACCACGCACGCTCAACAAGGAATCATAACAATCTCCAAGGTCGGTTATGAAACCCTTTCACTCACCTTTGATTCAACGGCGACTGTTCTCCATTGTTCTTTGGTTTCAGGACGAGGCTTGAGCGACGATGTCGCAACACTGTATATTGACAAGGAAGAATCAAGGAACGGATTGCCGGTCATTATTACGGCGTCGTCCGCTGTGGTGGCAGGCATTGCAGCAGCATACTTCAAGATTCGGGCCGATAATCTTTACCATGAATATACGATTTCAGGGAATCCAGAACAACTTGACCGCATTCGGCAACTCGATCTTGCCTCGGGCGTAACCCTTGCGGCGAGTCAACTGAGTCTCATCCTCTTGACATATTTTCTTTTGTCCCGCTAGACTGTGGCTGCGGGACAGGTTCAACAGCATTCGATGAATATTCCTTGACTTTCTCTCCATCCACGACTATATTAGGGGGCAAAATCTGCATTCGCGTGAACGATTTGAGATGACTGGGGTCCATATTCATCCGGTGGAAAAGACTCTTGCAGAGGAAATGAACTTCCTGCGCAGTGTTCCCATCTTCAGCGAACTCGACGAAATTGATCTCCAGAAGATAACAAAACTAGGTGTCCGTAAGAAATATAGAAAAGGGAGTATCATCCTTCTCGAGGAAGAAACGGGATCCGCGATGTTTGTTATTATTTCCGGGAAGGTTAAAGTTGTCAGGGCAGATGATGACGGCAGAGAAGTAATCTTGGCAATCTTGAGCGAGAGCGACTTTTTTGGCGAAATGGCTATCCTTGATGGGCTTTCGCGATCGGCGAGCGTGGTGGCTACCGGCAAGGCCGAGTTGTTCATGATTCACCGGGGGGATTTTCTGAAACTCATGAATGATTATCCGGCAATTGCGATTGCGTTGCTTCGAGAACTCACCATGCGATTGCGCAAAGCGGATATGCAAATCAAGAGCCTCTCTCTTAAAGACGCTGCGGGTAGAGTGGCGAGCGTCATCCTGCGGTTGGCTGACGACATAGGCAGGATCCGTAAAGGCCGCGTGGAGATCGAGGAGGTTCCACTTCAACAAGACATGGCAAACATGGCAGGCACTTCTCGTGAAACTGTCTCGAGGATGATTCACATGTTCGTTGAACAAGGGCATCTCGAGCTCCAGGGCAACAAACTCGTCATCAACGACTACGAAAAGTTCAAGAGCATGTTCCTGTGATGTACCGGGCTAAATGTGGCGGATGGATCTTAAGGGAGAAATAATGGTGCGGCGAGCCGACCTTCACCTTCATACCCTGCATTCCGATGGCGTGTTTTTCCCCTCCGAGCTCGTTGAGAAGACGAAACAGGCGGGCATCGACGTTATCAGTATTACCGATCACGACAACGTGGCCGGTGTCAGGGAAGGCGTTGCAGCGGGTGAACAGCTTGGGATCGATGTTATTCCCGGTGTCGAGTTGAGTACCTCTGTCGAAGGGAGGGAGGTTCATATCCTAGGATATTTTATTGACTCGGGGAACGCAGGGCTAAGCGATTTTCTGAAGTTCCTTCGAGGCGAACGCCTTAAACGCGCAGAGCGCATCGTGGAAAAGCTTCACAAGCTTAAGATACCGCTTCGCATGGAGAAGGTTTTGGAAAAAGCGGGTGAAGGATCTGTCGGGAGACCCCACATCGCTAATGCCATGGTTGAGGAAGGATTTACAGCGTCCTACCAGGAAGGTTTTCTGAAATATCTTGGGATCGGTTGTTCTGCCTACGTTGAGAAGAATCACTGTAGCGTTGAAGAAACCCTCTCGATAATTTCGGAGTCGGGGGGCTTATCCTTTATCGCTCACCCGGGGAATTCGATTCCCGAGCAGGTACTCATCCGCCTCATCAAGGCGGGCACCGACGGAATAGAAACTATCCACCCCAGCCATTCCCCTGAAACCGTCGCTCGATATCGAGGGATCGTGAATGAATACTATTTGCTAGAAAGCGGCGGCTCGGATTTTCACGGCGGACGAAAGAACGATGAATCCGCATTAGGTCGATTCACGGTGCCTCTTTCAGTAGTTGACACGATGCGCCGGCGACTGTTTGTTGACCAAAAATAATTCGGGAAGATCCAACCAGCAATTTCCGTAGTGAGTCTTGTACCATAATACATGTCGATTAAACGTGAAGGGCACTCCCCCAGATCAGGATCCGTCTTCGCAATCGTTGTAAGTAAGTTTAATGGATTTATTACCCAAAAGCTTCTCGACGGCGCCCGCGATTGTTTGCATCGGCACGGCGTAGCTGACGATCGCATCAATATTGTCTCTTGCCCGGGGGCGTTTGAGATTCCGCAGATTGCTAAGCGGTTAGCGGAGTCGGGAAAGTACCAGGCAATTATCTGCCTGGGATGTATCATGAGGGGTGAAACGCCGCATTTTGAATATATTGCGACGGCAACTGCAAACGGCATCGAGCATGCAGCGCAGACAACAGGCATACCGATGGGTTTCGGAGTTCTCACTACGGATAACCTTGAACAGGCAATCGAACGGGCAGGGGGAAAGTCAGGCAACAAAGGTTGGGATGCCGCGATGAGCGCCATCGAGATGGCGAACCTTTTCTCGACATCGGAGAAGAAGAAGCGTAAGAAATGAAAACGAGGAGAAGGCCAAGCGTGGTCGCGAGACGCGTAGGGCGAGTGCTGCTGTTGATTTGCTGTTCTGCGGAATTCGCATTGTCAGCGATAGGGGTTTGGAAAACCTACACTTCGAAGAAGGAGGTTCGGGATGTCGCCCTCCGGAACGGCATTGCTTGGGTCGCCGCGAGCGGCGGCATGTTTTTTATGAGCATTCGGGACAGCAACATTCAAGAATTTACGACTTCCGAGGGTCTGCGTTCGAACGATCTCACCTCCATCGCCGTTGATCCAGCAGGAAATGTGTGGACGGGGACGGCAGGCGGATTCCTGCAGTCATATTCTCCCTCGACGGGACAATGGAAATACATCGCCGACATATTTCGTGAAAGCGCTCCTCAGAAAAAGATCATCGCCCTTGCAGTATTTGGTGATACGCTGTTCATCGCATCTGAGATTGGTGTGAGCGAGTACCTCATAGCCCGTGACGAGTTTCGATTTACAGCCCGAAGGTTTGGAGTCAGTCCGCAGCTTGTCGGGAACATAACGACGGTTGCTGTTTATCTCGATTCAATCTGGATCGGCTCCGCGAATGGAATCGCCTCCGCATTTCGGGCGGATGCAAACCTCTCTGCACCGGGTTCATGGCATGTGAGAACGACGGGTGGAGCTTCCTTCCTCTCCGTGTTTCGGGACGCACTCTACGCTGGAACACAGCAAGGCCTGGCTCGATTTGACGGGTCTTCATGGACGACTGTACCTGGCACTTCAGGCATGAACGTCCTCAGACTGGCGCCCCAAAACGATCTTCTGTATTTTGTTTCGGCTGACACCGTCCTTACATTGGACACGTTGGGTAATGTCTCTCGCCTCTCTTCTTCCAGCTTTTCATCGCCTTTGACCTCTCTTGCCGTAGAAGGCAATGAAGTTGTCCTGGGCTCTGGAAGGAATGGTATTTATGTTCAACGCAGTGGCTCCTGGCAGTCCGTGGTATCGAAGGGACCGCCGACGAATCGTATTGTTGGAATCGCTGTTGATCAAAATGGTGTTCTCTGGGCGGGGACGGGAACTTCAGGTGGTGAAGGCTTTATGAGCTTCGACGGAAGGGAATGGTCATCCTATACGGCTCAAGCGTATCCTGCGCTTGGCGGTAACAACTATTATAAGGTCAGCATCGGAAAGGACAATGTTAAGTGGGCGAGTTCCTGGGGGGGCGGTGTTGCACTGGTGGATGACAAGAATCTGGTGCGCAGGGTGCTGAACACAACAAACGGATTGCTGCCAACCGTTCTGGGCGACCCCAATTTTGTCGTCGTGGGAGGTATAGCAACGGACGGTCGGGGGCGGGCATGGATTACAAATCGGACCCCGCCTTGTGATACCGCCCTGATCGTATTTGAGCCCGATTCGTCGATTTCGTATCTCACAAACAAGTGTCTGCGGTTTCCACCAAGTCCCACGACTATTTTTACCGACGTTGTGATTGACAATAACGGGACAAAGTGGTTTGCCAATTTCAACCGTTTCGAACCGGTGCCGCCGCAGGGTTTGTTTTTTTACAACGAACGCCTTAACCTCCCCGGAACATCTGCGGGGTGGGGGCAATTGACAACAAACGACGTCTTAACAAGCAGTTTTGTATGGTCGCTTGCTGTTGATGCGCAGGGTGAACTCTGGATTGGCTCAGACGAAGGAATTACGATCATATTTGACACAGCCGACCCACGAAACCGGGCGGCGCTCTATCATCCTCTCAGCGACCAGACTGTTCAGGCGATCGCGGTCGACCCGCTCAATAATAAATGGGCTGCAACGAAGCAGGGGGTATTTGTTCTTTCGCCCGACGGAACGACGATAATTACACAATACACGGTAGAAAACACGGAAGGTAAGTTAGTAGATGACGACATATCATCCTTGGTAATCGATGCAAAGACAGGGACAGTCTATTTTGGCTCGGACAAAGGACTATCTACGTTGACGACAACCGCAGTTGCTCCTGTCGGATCTTTTGGTGAACTGACCATAACACCTAATCCTTTTTATTTGCCCGCAGCTTCGTCCATAACGGTCGATGGTCTTGTTCTGAACTCCAGCTTGAAGATTCTTTCCATCGACGGGAAGCTGGTGAAGGACCTAAAAACCCCGGGAGGAAGAATTGGGTTTTGGGATGGAACAGATTTCCAGGGCAATCTTGTATCGAGCGGCGTTTACATCATTGTAGCTTTTTCAGAAAACGGGGGTCAAGTGGCTGCGGGAAAAGTAGCCGTTGTAAGGAGGTGATGCTAACAGGCAAACGGAGAATAAAGGCATAAAAGTTTTGTGGGAGGTAACAATCCACCATTTATTTATTCAACATCAACAGGAGGCTGTACGCTGTGGAAACAAATGGCTATAAAGAAGAGCTTTTTTCAAGGCGCGTCCGCGCTGGAAAACGCACATACTTCTTTGATGTGAAAGCAACAAAGTCAGAAAAGGATTTCTATATCACCATTACCGAAAGCAAGCGTGTTGGGGAAGAGGAGTATGAGAAACACAAAATCTTTCTTTACAAGGAAGATTTTGAGAAGTTTATCAATGCCTTGACGGAAACGGTTCAGTACACGAGGAGCGAGCTTCTCGATCGCGTGGAAACCGCAGCGCCTTAATAAAGCGCGCGTCGCAAATCCCATTGTCAAGAAGTCCCGCGCAGAGAGGCGCGACTTCTGTATCGCGTGAGGCGACGTCGAGAGTATCCATGGGTAGTCTGGAAGAAACAGTAACAGGCGTCATTATCAATTTTCAAACGCCTGATCTCACACGTAGGGCGATAGAATCGTTGAAGCAGTTCTACCCCCGGCTTCCTCTCCTGCTGGCCGATAATGGGTCAAAGGATAGTTCGAGAGCGATGCTGCAAGAATTCCGGGCCCGATTTCCAGCCACAACGCAGTTGCTGCTCAATGCACGAAACGTTTACCATGGACCGGCCATGCACCAGGTGATGCAGGTGGTGTCAACAAGCTTTGTTTTCTTTCTGGACTCGGATTGTGAAGTGCGCATGAACGGATTCATGGAGCGGATGCTCGAAATTGCGAACAAAGATCCTCTTTGCTATGCAATTGGAAAAAAGGTCTATATGAATCAGAGAGGTTTTGATGTCCCGGAACGGCCAGGTGCATTCCCCTACATCCGTCCAATTTGTATGATTGTCAGGAAGGATATCTATGGGCAGTTGCGTCCGTTTCGCCATCATGGAACACCGTGTCTCGAGAATATGCGAGATGCGATCGCAGCCGGATATCGTCTCACGGACTTTCCCATCTTCGACTACATAAGCCACGAGGGCCGTGGTACTGCAAGCCGGTACGGTTATGGTCTGGGTATCGCCGGGAAACTGAATTATCTTCTCAACAAGATGGGCCTCTGAACAACCCATTTTCCCCTTTTCACTAGATCCTCTTGCTTGACTATCGGTGCTTTTTTCTATATATTTCACTCGATTTTTACGATTTTGTAGGGGAATTTCATATTAGTATCCCGTCCGTTTGTTTTTGGGCAAAGGGGTTGTTCCTGAATGCATCGTGGCGTCCGCGATGAGGATCAGCATTTCAAACCTTTCCGAAGGTGTTCATACGTACCACTTCTCCGAGGAACCTGAGCACCTGGGGCTCGGAGAGAATTTCACGAAGCAGGTCTCAGTGGATGTTATGCTTGACAAGGCAAGCAGAGAGATCTCCTTGAAAGTGAAAGCTGTGGCCTCGGGCAGATTTGTATGTGACCGCTGTGTGGATGAGTTTAATCGGGACGTGGCTGCATCATACCGAATGGTCTACATCTACGATGAGCGGGACAAGGGCGGGTACGTTGATGACGAGGTCCATATTATTCATGAAGGGACTTCGTTTATCGACCTGCGCGATGATATGCGTCAGTTTCTTATGCTTGCCGTTCCGTTGAAGATATTATGCAGCAATCAGTGTAACGGTCTGTGTCCACATTGCGGAAGGAATCGCAATCACGGAACCTGTTCCTGCAAGACCGAAGGGGCCGATCCCCGGTGGGAAACTCTGCAAAAACAAATTAAGAATTAACGTCCTGTTCATTCAACGTAGAAATTGTTACCGTGCCCAATCCTAAACGCCGACATTCAAAGTCCCGCTCTCGCAAACGCCGCACTCACTATAAAGCGACTGTTCCAGCGGTTGGGGAGTGTCCCAATTGCCATGAACAAAAACTTCTTCACCGTGCCTGCCCGAACTGTGGCTTCTACAACGGGCGATCTATCATGATCCCGAGAGAATCCTGATGTTGGACGAATGTGCAGGGTGTCTTGCCGACCGCACGCGACAACATACGAATTGCAGTTGATGCTATGGGGGGAGACTTTGCCCCGCGAAATGTTGTTGCCGGAGCGGTCGAAGCGTTGCGGTCCTCCAGGAATAATTTCCGCGTTGTCTTTGTAGGCTCTGAAGATCGCATCAGGGGTGAACTTGCCCGGCATGATGTCGATGGGCTTCCGTACGATATTGTACACGCGCCGGAAGTCGTCGGCATGGACGATATTCCGACTGTCGCCATCAAACAGAAAAAACGCTCATCAATTGCAGTCGGTGTATTGCTTCACAAGGAGCGCAAAGTGGATTCATTCGTCAGTGCGGGCAATACCGGTGCAGTGATGTCTGCCGCCACACTTATTTTGGGTCGGCTCGAAGGCGTAGGGCGCCCGACGATCGGTGCGTTTCTTCCAAGCGAGAAAGGAGTGTGCCTTCTTCTCGATGCGGGAACGAATGTTGATTGCAAACCCCACCACCTCCTGGAGTTCGCTATCATGGGGACGATCTACCAGAGTTACATGTACCAACATCCCAATCCGACGGTAGGATTGCTGAGTATCGGTGAAGAATCCACGAAGGGAAACGACCTGACCCTCCACGCGCATCGTCTCCTTTCGAAAAGCAAACTGAATTTTGTCGGAAATGTTGAAGGGCGGGACATTTTGAAGGGTAAAGCAAATGTCGTCGTGTGCGACGGGTTTGTGGGAAATGTCGTTCTGAAATTTGCTGAAAGTGTTCTGAGTTTGTTGAGAGCGAGAGTTCGTGAATATGCGGCGAAAGATTTCTTCCGTAAGTTGTGGGTGGGCATGATGTACGGAACTCTTAAGAAGGTGCTGAAAGATTTTGACTATCAGGAGTACGGCGGAGTCCCGCTGCTGGGGGTGAATGGTGTTTCGATCATCGGCCACGGCGGCTCGACTCCGAGAGCTATCAAAAATATGATTCTGAAAGCGGAAGAAATTGTTCGGAAAGACATCAATCGTCATATTCAACAGGCATTAGTTGCACATGGATAGACGGTCAATGACCAACCGGATGCAAGCGGCCCGCGTTCGGGCTGCGATTACAGCGGTTGGGCACCACGTTCCCGATAAGGTTCTTTCGAACTCGGATTTAGAAAAAATGGTGGACACGACGGCAGAATGGATCCGAACGCGGACAGGAATTCTCGAGCGCCGAATCCTCGAACACGGCGCAACGTCCGACATGGCAGTGAAAGCCATCGAGATGCTTCTGAAGAACCGACGAATTTCCATCGATGACGTGGATGTCATTATCGTAGCGACTGTCACGCCCGATATGTTCTTCCCCTCGACGGCTTGTGTCATCATGGACAAGATGGGTGGGAAACGGCCGTGGGGATTTGACCTGTCGGCAGCGTGTTCAGGCTTCCTGTATGCTCTGGCTGTGGGAGCGCAATTCATTGAGACGGGAACCCACACAAAGGTGCTCGTGGTCGGTGCCGACAAAATGAGCTCAATTACCGATTATACCGACCGCAATACGTGTATCCTATTTGGCGACGGAGCGGGTGCAGTACTGCTGGAGCCCTCGAACGACGCGTCCATCGGTATTCTCGATAACATCCTCTACTGCGATGGCTCCGGCGGATGCTACCTCTACATGAAAGGTGGCGGGAGTCTCTATCCACCGACACCTGAAACGGTTGAAAACAAAATGCATTACCTATATCAAGACGGTAAGTCCGTGTTCAAGGTTGCCGTGATCGGGATGGCAGATGTTTCCGATGAGATCATGAAGCGAAATAATCTCACGGGCAAGGACGTCGATTATCTGGTTCCGCACCAGGCAAACCTCCGCATCATCGATGCGTGTCGCGAGCGCATGGGGCTTGATCCATCAAAAGTCATGGTTAACATTGACAAATACGGCAACACCACCGCTGCGACGATTCCACTCTGTCTCTCGGAGTGGTGGCACTGCGGACGGTTGAAGCGTGGACAGACGTTGGTACTTTCAAGTTTCGGCGCCGGCTACACGTGGGGTGCCTCCCTTGTGAGGTGGGCGTTTGATAACCCAGCCAAATCGTAATTGGGATTGAAGGGAGAGGAGAGTATGTGGAAGAACTTCAACATGATGCTCGCATTCGTCTGCATCGCAGGATGTCGATCGGCAGGTCCTGTGGCAGCTGTGGAGGATGCACCACGGTATTTCCCGCTTGCAGCGGGGAATACCTGGGAGTACGATTGGACCTACAACAACGGCGTGCATGATACGACAATCTCACATGTTGTCACGTTAGGCTATGATTTCGTGTCCGATGGCGTGCGCTGGTTTCCAACAATCGATGTCTGCCCCGCGGTGCTTGATGCCACCCCACTCTTCTGTGCCGAGTATGCCCGCACGGAAAACAAAACATTTGCGAGGAGAGTGGGGCCGATCAGATACTTCCAGGCCGAAACTATTCTCGATTTCCCGCTTTTTAATGGGAAATCGTGGACTATTGAAGACGAGGATACTACCTATGTAGACTCTGGAGGGAATCGAATTCACAGCGTAAGGTTCAGCAGACGCTACGTGAGAGGTGTTGAAGCCTGGGCTGTGCCAGCGGGGCTCATGGCAGCGTGTTTCCACATCGAAGACAGTACAAGAACATATTATCATATCGACTATTTTGATGGCTCAAGCTATTCAAGTTCCAGTGCACAACATGCGGACGAATGGTTTGCACCAGACGCAGGACTGGTGAAACAAATTGTGAACTCAAGCTATTCCAATCCGGCCGGAGCGCATAACTATCGAGAGCTGTTTGAGCTGCGCAGTTATAGTGTGCGACTGGGTGACTGATTCATGTCCAAGCTTGCGATCGTCTTCCCCGGGCAGGGTTCACAATACGTTGGGATGGGAAAAGACTTGTACGAGCGGAGTCCAGCAGCCCGTGAGCTCTTTGATAGAGCGGACGAGATTCTCGACTTCCCCTTGAGCCGCATATGCTTTGAAGGACCGGAAGAAGAGTTAAAACAAACAAAGAATACACAGCCGGCAATTTTCCTTCACAGCGTGGCGCTCCTTCGGCTCGTCGAAAACAGAACAGCCGCGATGACTGCGGGGCACTCGCTCGGCGAGTATACGGCGTGTGTGTTTGCTGGCGCGATGACATTTGAAGAAGGACTGAAGCTTGTTCGAATGCGGGGCGAGCTGATGCAGCGGGCTGGTGAAGAGCAGCGAGGGACAATGGCGGCGATCATTGGCCTTGACCCGAAAGTTGTCGGCGAGATTTGCTGTACAGCATGGACGTCTGGAGTCGTTCAGTGTGCTAATTATAATGCTCCTGGCCAGATTGTGATCAGCGGCTCGGTTGAAGGGGTCTATAGGGCGATGGAACTCGCAAAGGCGCGCGGAGCGAAAATGGCGAAGGAGATAGTGGTGAGCGGAGCGTTCCACTCCCCCCTCATGCAAACCGCGAGTGAAGGATTGCAGAAAGCACTGGAGGCCACTCCGATCCGGGATGCTCGGATTCCTGTTTATTCGAACGTCACAGCGGCTCCAGTCCAGAAGAGCGGGGAGATTCGGCAATGTCTTGAGCAGCAGCTCATGAGTCCTGTCCGCTGGGCAGAATCGGTCGAGCACATGATTGCCGCCGGCGCAACGATGTTTCTGGAAGTTGGACCCGGGAAGGTATTGCAGGGTCTCATAAGAAGAATCAATGCCAGGGTGCAGACTGCGGGCGTAGACAAATTTGAAGGCACAGGAAAGCTTGCAGCTGATTGATGGCAATGATGCAAATTCGGATTGATGCGAACCTTAGACAACAAAGTCGCTCTCGTTACCGGTGGGTCTCGAGGCATTGGCAGGGCGATTGCTGTAGAGTTTGCTCGAGCAGGGGCACGGGTTGCATTTACGTATCGCCAGGCAGACGCTGAAGCTCAGAAAGTTGTGGAAGAGATACGTGGGCGGGGGAATGATGCGGTAGCGTTTCAATCGGAAGCGTCTGTTCACGCCCAGGCGAAGGATATCGTCGACAAGGTTGTCACGCAATTCGGCCGTCTCGATATCCTCGTGAACAACGTTGGTACAACTCGTGACGGTCTGCTGGTACGGATGAGCGAGGAGGATTGGGATGTCGTCATGGGCATCAATCTCAAAAGTGTGTTTAATTTTGCCAAAGCGGCATGTCGGCCTATGATGAGCCAGCGGTCCGGCAAGATCATCAACATGACCTCTGTGGCGGGCCTGGTGGGAAATGCGGGGCAATCGAATTACGCTGCCTCCAAAGCTGGCATCATTGGTTTCACAAAGTCGCTTGCCAAAGAGTTAGGTTCGCGCAACATCCAGGTGAATGCCGTTGCTCCGGGATTTGTTGAAACAGATTTGACGAGTAAACTCAGCGATGACCAGAAAAAAGCCCTGATGGAAGGCGTTCCGTTAAAACGACCCGCAACGCCGGAGGAAATCGCTTCGGTGGTGCTTTTTCTCTCGTCGCCCTCCTCTGACTACATCACGGGGCAGGTGATTACGGTCGACGGGGGTATGATTTTGTGAAGATTACGTTGAATATTACACCCACATACAGTTACCACACATAAGGAGAACTATCATGGACGTTGAAGCGAAAGTCAAGGAAATCATTGTCAATAAGCTCGGGGTGGATGCCCATCAGGTCACGATGGATGCCTCATTCACAAACGATCTGGGAGCTGACTCGTTAGATACCGTGGAATTGGTGATGGAATTTGAAAAAGCGTTCAGCATTCAAATACCGGACGAGGATGCCGAAAAGATAGCCAAGGTCGGTGATGCCGTGAGCTATCTGAAAAACAAAGTGAAATAACAATGGGAAGAAACAGTCAGCGCCGCCGTGTGGTCGTTACGGGAAAGGGAGTCGTAACTCCGATCGGGTTGAACGTGAATGAGTTCTGGGCGTCGATGCTTGCAGGGAAAAGCGGCATTGGTCCCATCACCTGCTTCGATGTTAGCCAGTACGAAACGAAGATCGCCGGAGAGGTGAGGGGGTTCAATCCCCTTGACTTCATGGACAAGAAGAGTACCAACCGGATGGACCTGTTCACCCAATATGCCGTCGCGTGTGCGGAGATGGCGGCCAAAGACGCTGACCTGAACCTCGACAGGGTGGATCGTAACCGCGTCGGTGCCATCGTCGGTTCCGGCATTGGGGGCATGTGGACGTATCACAGACAGATGCAGACGGTCTATGAGACAGGCGGACCTCGCCGCATCAGTCCGTTCTTCGTCCCCATGATGATCGCTGATATTGCCGCAGGCTATATTTCGATGCGCTTTCAGGTGAAAGGTCCGAATTACGCAACCACATCCGCGTGTGCGACGTCGTCGCACGCTATCGCCGATGCTGTGATGTTGATTCAGCGAGGCGATGCCGACATCATCTTCGCCGGTGGTTCGGAGTCGGCGATTTGTCCGATGGGAATCGGCGGTTTCAATGCGATGAAGGCCATGTCGACACGGAACGATGAACCTGAGAAGGCGAGCCGGCCGTTCGATGCCAAACGCGATGGCTTTGTGATGGGAGAGGGAGGAGGGATTCTTATTCTTGAGGAGCTTGATCATGCAAAGAAGAGGAGCGCGAAAATATATGCAGAGATCGCAGGCATCGGCCTGACTGCAGATGCCTATCACATTACGGCGCCCGCACCGGGGGGGGAAGGCGCCGTCCGCTCAATGAAGTTGTGCATTCAGGATGCTGAGATGAAGCCTGAAGACGTCGATTACATCAATGCACATGGAACTTCCACGCCGTTCAATGATAAATCAGAAACCGAAGCGATCAAAACTGTTTTTGGCGAACACGCCTACAAACTCCCCATCAGCTCGACGAAATCCATGACTGGGCATTTACTTGGTGCAGCGGGGGCTGTCGAAACGGTCGCGTGCGTTCTTGCCATCATCAACGATACACTGCCCCCGACGATTAACTATGAGTATCCCGATCCGGAGTGTGATCTGGATTACGTGCCCAACAAGCCGATGAAGAAAACCATACGCGTCGCCATCAATAATACCTTTGGATTCGGAGGACATAATGCATCGCTGTTGCTGAAAAAATATCAGGAGAATTAACTATGGGCGTCCAGCGGCTGCTGAGGGGATTGCTGAAGCGAACGAAGGATTCCGGGAGTCCTCCTTCAGTGAAACATCAAATTGATCTCCGGAAGCTCGGGCGGGCGCTCGAGTATTCCATTCAAAACCCTCAACTCTTTCTCCAGGCACTTCTCCATCGCTCCTACCTGGAAACTCTTGACGAAGATTCGGCTGAATCAAATGAGCGTCTTGAATTTCTAGGCGACTCAGTCCTGAATCTTATCGTCAGTGAATACGTCTATCATCGCTATCCCGAGGCAGAAGAGGGCGAGCTGACAAAAATTCGCTCACGTCTTGTCAATCGCAAAGCTCTCACCGCCTATGCGCGTCAGCTCAACTTGTGGGATTTCATGCTTGTGAGTTCAAGCGCCGCGCAATCTGTGGGCCGGGGCTCAGACACCATTCTTGCGGACGCTTTCGAAGCACTGATCGCAGCCGTCTATCTTGACGGCGATTATGAGGCAGTGCGGAGATTCATCCAGCACCAGATCGAAGAAGCGCTGCAAACGGGGCTTATAACAACGGAGGACGAGAATTTCAAAAGCCGGTTGCTCGAGTATGCCCAGGCAAACGGTTTTGGAGTGCCTCGATACGTCGTTCTTACGGAGCACGGACCCGATCATGATCGCACGTTTACAGTCGAAGTGTACGTCGGTAACCGGGCGAGTGGCACTGGCGTCGGAAAGAACAAAAAAGATGCAGAACAAGCCGCGGCAGAGCAAGCCGTGGAAATGTTAGGTGCTGCACACGAAGTGAACGCCTCGCGCCAGCTATGATTAGACTATTGAGGATGAAGTAGTCCCGCTTCCGGCGGGATTACTTTTTTTATGCTCTCGAGATCATGCGCTGCACCCTAACCACTTCACTGCTTATCGTCCTTACTTCCTGTACTCATGCCCAACTGAGTCAAGCAGACTCCCTCTTCCTTTTAACCACGGAATTCACTCCACCCCCTGACTCTCTTTTTGTGGTCGATAGCATAGCGGTTCTTGGCAACAGGAAGACCAAGGAACATGTCTTACTCCGTGAGATGACATTGAGGGAAGGGAACCTCATTACCAGGGAAGGAATGGAATATGATAAGAGCCGGATCTACAGCCTCGGACTTTTCACCCGCGTGGAGATGGGGTATCGCACGACAGAACCCCCGAAAGCCACACTTGTTATCCTCGTAAGCGAGCGCTGGTATCTCTACCCTTTTCCTCTCGTCGGTATTAAGGATCGCGACTGGAAAAAGTTTTATTTTGGCGGTGGAATAACCCATCAAAACTTTCGTGGAAGAAATGAGAAACTCTATCTCGCACTGATCCTCGGCTATGATCCTGCTGTTATGTTTTCTTACAAAAATCCGTTGATCGATGGCGATAACAATTACTTTCTATCGACGGGACTTGCATGGCGCGTCGTACGAAACAGGAGTCTCCTCGCCGGAGGTCCGAATTTCGATGAGCGGCACTTCAATGTTTCCGTCGAGGTTGGCAAGCGCATTGGCATTGCTCACACCGTGTGGGTTTCGGGCGGATATGAAATTGTCAAAGTCTCGGACTACGCGGCCGGCCGTACGATCTCATCCAGTGGGACTGATGCCTTCCCGATCTTTGGCGCCGGATACTCCTATGACACCCGTGACCTGGAGGAATATGCAATGTATGGATCCTTCGTCAGGGCGACGCTGACAAAATCTGGAGTTCCCGGGCAAGAGATCGACTTCGTTCGTTATGCACTCGATTGCCGCCGGTTCGTCCCGATCACGCCGCGCCTAACAATTGCCGGACGACTCTTCGGTGATTTTGCCGCAGGAGGTCTTCTGGCCACCTACAGCCGCGTGTATTTAGGATACAGTGAGCGCGTCCGGGGACACTTTTCTGAAATCTATGAGGGAGAGCAACAGGTTGGCGGTTCCCTGGAATTGCGGCTGACGGTACTGCAGCCCCGGTACATCACCGTGGACGTCATACCGATTCCGGAATTCGCTGTGTGGAAATTTGGCATTGCGGCGGCTTTGTTTGCCGATGCAGGGACAGTATGGTTTCGAGGGCAACCGTTTGCGCTGAATTCCTTCGTCCGCGGCTATGGTGTCGGCATACATTTCTTGCTGCCGTACGGTTTTGTGCTGAGGACAGAGTATGCACTGAACGAAGTGCGAAGAGGGGAATTTATCCTCGACTTCACGGCGGCGTTCTAGTGCCATTCCAACTAGTTTTGCCAAACGACGTACAGGTAAAATTAAGGTTGGAAAGAACAGCACATCCCGCCAAATCTTTTGCAGCAGGATCTGAAGATATTATTTTGGATTGGTACCGGTCATGGACTACTTTTACGCGTCCCCCGAAAACATTTCCCGTGAAACGGTGGAGATTGTCGGCGAGGAGTTCACTCATCTTGCCCATGTAATGAGGAAGGAGGAAGGGGATATTATTCGGGTCGTGGACGGACGAGGAACTGCGTATGATGTGACCCTGACGACCATCAAGAAGAAGATTGCCGTGGGAAGGATCGATGCGCGCTACCAGAACCACAACGAACCCGAGCTGAAAGTCGCAATTGCCATTGGGATCTTGAAAAATCCCTCAAGGCTTGATTTTCTTGTGGAAAAAGTCACCGAATTGGGTGTTTGCGAAATCATCCCCATGACCACTGAACGCACAATCGCCCATCACGCGAAGGTCGAGCGCTGGCAAAAACTTGCGCTCGCGGCGATGAAACAGTGCGGTCGTTCGTTTCTGCCCGGGGTTGCAGAGCTTCAGCACTTCTCTAACGTGCTGGGAAAGATTCACGCGTACGATGTAGCCCTTGTGTGTCACGAATCTACAGAATCAGTTTCTGCGTTGGCAGATGTGCTTCACAAGAATCCGAAGTCCATTCTTATGTTGATCGGTCCAGAGGGAGGCTTTACTGAAGACGAGTTCTCGTCGTGCGTCCGGGCAGGTTGTGTGGCGGTTTCACTGGGTCCGAGGCGGCTGCGGACGGAAACGGCGGCGATAGCTGGCGCGGCGTTGGTGTTGCAGCGTTTGTTGTCGTAATATGAGACGGAGCTAATACCAGTACTTTGTCTGATTTGTCCACTTGCTCTTTGGATACTTTGTGTGCAGAAGTTGGAAGGCACGCTTTCCCAGTCGTGATGATTCCGAATCTTTGCATCCGTACCGCGTGCTGCGGACGGCTAAATGAAGTGCCTCCGGAACCCGTGGATCGTCAGGGTGTTCCTGCGCATACTCCATAACATTCGTGCAAAGGAATGTTGGACCTGAGCCAAGGTCCTGAAGTGTTCGCCATTCTGTTTCAGCCTGGCTAAGCTGCTCCTGCGTCAGAAACGCCGGGGTCGAAGCCAATGTGTCGGGTGCATTGGCATCGTAACCTAGGCCATGGCTGTACATAGTTTCAGAATCCTCTGTGCGTCTCATAGTGCACCACCAATTGTCCCTCAGATCATCAATCCGATGGATCTTTGATCTCAGTCCTACCGAACGAATAGCGGGAGTAAGTCCCGGGAACTTCAACATCAGGTAGACGGCGGCAAATCGTCGCTGCTCGGAGGTGGATGCTTGCTCGTACTGAGCCAACAATTTGCGCATCGAAGGCTGGAAGTTAATTAATTCGGCAGCCAATGCACCAACGACATCTCCCCGATCAAGCAGCACGCCCCTTACCCAGCAGGATAATACCAGGTCTCTTCTGAGATTCTTCGAAATGGACTTCTCGGAAGCGATAGCCACGAGGATGTCCAGTGGGAGAGATGAATTCATCGCAGGCGCCTCCACAAACTTAGGACTTAAGAGAGTGTCTGCGAGCCGTTTCAAGTCGAAATCAAATCCATCGTTGTTCTCAATCTGTACCGGTGCAAGCCAGAGGGAGGCCATGTACTCATCCAGTGCTGTTGCCGTGCGAAGTTTCAGCATGCGCAGAAGGTTCAGAGAACTTCGATTCAGCCTGGATTTATAGTGACCGATAACAGAATCGACGATTGCACGAGCATCTGCAAACTGTTTCTTTTCCGTTAGCAATCGTGCCATGTGATAGCGCACCGAAGCGAATCCGGGTGACGAAGAAGGTACCCGATCCGCTGCGGCAAGAACTTCCTCCACAAACGGGTCTTCATAACGTGCCTTCGAGAGAATGGCGACTAGCCACGGTAGAAACCCTGATTCTCTCCATCGAGCAAGAGTCTTTTCAACCTCAGCCGGTACTGTAGATTGAAACGAGCAAATCCAATCAGTCAGGTCATTGCTTCGTATGCTGCGTATCTCGATAGGGTTGGGGCGGCGCCACTCCTCTAAGAAGCGATCGAGCATCCAGGTGTAGTCTGAAAGATTCTGCTTCAGTGTCGAGCCACTTCCTTTCTTCAGAATTTTGCCGACCAATTCTGCTGTTCTTTCCACGGGACGATACCGAGATTTCACAATCCCTAGAAGTCGACGTGAGGCCGGATGGATTTCTCTCAACTTTTCGTTCTTGATTATCGCGTTCAGTCGGATTTCGGCAAGTTTATACGCTACAGTGTCAAGGGAATCATCGGTGCTATTGAAGCTTGCCTTGCGAACGAGTGTTCGGGCAACAAGGTAGGGGGCCAGAGTGCGCCATGGTGAAGTCGTATCAGCCGCAATTGTAGAAAAGAGTGCCTGAGCCTCGTCGAAGTTCCGTATGTAGAAGTTTGCTGCAGCAATTTGATAGAACCTATCCGCGCGCAGAAGAGAATTAAGGTTGGCACGTGGGGGATCCGGAATCGAGACGTTGTGACCTCCAAACACCTTGTCCTGTGCGTCCACCCATGCCACAATATCGCTGTGCTGTGTGCCAAACTGACGAATCCTCTGAGTCAATGTGCGGGATGCAGTGGCGAAAGCATCGGATAAGATGTCCGAGAAACCGAGATACTCAGAGACCGTCCATACTTGTCCATACTGTGAGAAACCGGTTGGAGGTGGGCCAGTACCGACGACCTGTGCACGGGTCTTCAGCCATTCATCAATGGCCGATGATTGATCCTCAGGCTGACCCTGTAGGCGATCAAGCCACAGACCCAGCACGGCTTTCTGTTCTTCTTTATTCATCCCGATACCCATCATGTGTCGGTAGGCAACTACAAGATAAGACCGCGCATATGTTGGCTGAATGACTCCGAGGTTTCCAGCTGCAAAGCTATTGAAAGGGTAGTCAGGCATGTACTTGTGAAAGAACACCACAGTAGGAAAGAAGGGGCCGCAACTCTCGACGCCTTCTCGGAAAGTGAAGAGGAGCAAGCCAACCAGAAGAAATCTAAAATGTGCGCGCTTGCTCATTGTCCTTTGATTTGTTGAACAACAGCATCAAACACCGGTTTTGACCACGGCTTTGGATTGAATATATATGCGCGACGGTCGGGAAACATTCTCACTATCTGCTCATCTACAGAGAGGCCCACGCTACTGCTGCACTCCAGTCGAAAGTCTCGGCCTTGATGCAATTGCTGCGCAATCTCATGATGGTCTACGCCCATCCGAAACAACATTGGCACAGCTTCATCGATGGGTAAGCCGGCTAGCCAGTTATCATCCAGACACCAGGAGGCAAGCGCAGTTATTGAGAGCCCAACTGAGTCTGGCAAAGATGATCGAAGTCTGACGAGTACCTCTTGATACAGTCCTCGTTCTGCTTTTCGTGCATCAAAGTCGATTTGCAATGCTTTGATCCTCTCAATCGGTACGGAAGTCAGAATGGTCGACGCAAGGGTGACTGCCGTCGACTCCTGCTGAAGAACTGATTCCGTCGGAATTATCTCAATGCGCGCAACACCGACAAGTACACAGTTCGGAGGAAATTGGAGTCTTTGCAACCGTGGGTGAACGCTTACCTTTCCTCTTCTGATGGTAATGGTTGTGGCCAGGTAGGCAATGCCAACGCCTTCGGGATTAATGAACCTGAGATCCTCCGGCCTTTCCCAAGCCCACAGCATAAGCTTGGGGATCCGGCCCATCCGTTGAGGCTCTATCGCAACTGTCTCCCCGCCACCGCTGACATTAATCAGACCGAGATAGACTACCCAAATTGTAAGAAAGGCTTTTTTCACTCTATGTCCAACATTGCTTCAATACAAAGATTTCGGGAGGGAGCAACGGGCGAGTTGGCCTAAGCGCGTAGCGTTCGCGCGATTTTCCTTTGTGCCTGGATCTTCGCTGCAAGTCTCGGAGGAATCGGGCGGCAGGCACAATGCTCAGCGTGAGCAATGTGCCACGAGACGCGCTGCTTCAGTGTTGCTCCCGGTGGCATCGGATGCTTCGTATGCCATGTTGTATTCATATGCTTTGCTTGATAAACGTTCCGTCGCTCAACTCGGTGTACGCCTGCCGTAGCTCCTCTTCGGTGTTCATCACAATCGGACCATGCCAAGCGATGGGTTCTTCGATCGGCTTTCCCGAAACGAGCAGGAATCTGATACCAGCGTCTCCGGCCTGTACTGTGACCTCATCACCGTTGTCGAAGAGCACGAGTGAACGATTCCCGGTTTCCTCCGGTGGCACGCTGCTGATAGTTCCAACCTTTTCCGTTCGGACTCCGATGGGCCCGGATGCGTCGCGAAACCTGCCGCCGCCCTCGAACACGTAGGCGAAGGCATGCCGTGAAGTTTCCACCGGCAGCTTCTTGCGTTTGCCAGGCGGAACCCACACGTCGAGATACCGTGGGTCTGCCGCAATTCCGACGACTGGACCGGTCTTTCCCCAAAAATTTCCACAAACAACGCGAACACGAGTGCCGTCGTCGTCGGTCACCTCAGGGATTTCCCCGCCGGAAATGTCCTGGTAGCGAGGTGCGGTCATCTTATGCGATGAGGGAAGATTTGCCCACAACTGGAATCCGTGCATGCGCCCCTGTTGGTCGCCCTTCGGCATTTCCTGATGGAGGATTCCACTTCCCGCCGTCATCCACTGCACGTCGCCCGCGCCCAACGTACCGCTGTTCCCCAGACTGTCGCCGTGGCTGACCGTTCCTTTGAGGACATACGTGATGGTCTCGATGCCTCGATGCGGGTGCCAGGGGAATCCGGCAAGATAGTCTTCAGGGTTCTCGCTGCGGAAATCGTCGAGCAGTAGGAACGGATCAAAGTCGCCTATATTTCCAAACCCGAACGCACGACGCAAGCGTACACCCGCACCTTCGATCGTTGGATGGGCTTGAACGATTCTTTTTATTGGTCGTATCGACATTTCTTCGCCAGATTTAACTTATTCCCGTATGAATTCTTTCACCTTCCCCCGCCGTCCTGATTTGCAAATTGACCGTAACTTTCCGCCAAACTGTTATTGTATAAGAGTCTTCTCAATGCGACGGTCAGGGACGAGCCACATGATCGCAACCAGGACGTACAATCCGCAGGCAACCCACGAGTCTACGAAAGAAAATGGGATTGCTACAGCATAGACCATCAGCGATATTTTTCCTCTAAAGTCCCTGCCAACCGCAGTCGCCAGAACGGAATCCTTGCCATGAACAGCAATGAGTGTTCGCACCAGAATGAAGTAAGCGACCGCAGCAAAGAGAAGGACGACACCGTACAATGCAACAGGCCAGGGAGCAAAATGGTTCTCGCCCATCCAGTCTGTGACGAAGGGGGTCAGCGATAACCAGAAGAGCAGATGGAGGTTTGCCCAGAGGACGCGACCGTCCACGTGCTTGATCGCCTGGAGCAGATGATGGTGGTTGTTCCAGTAGATGGCGAGAAAAACGAAACTGAGCGCATAACTGAAGAGCAGAGGGATCAGGGGGAACAATGCAGCCAGATTTGTCCCCTGGGGTATTTTCAATTCCAAAACCATGATGGTGATGATGATGGCAATGACGCCATCGCTGAACGCTTCCGTTCGTCCTTTGGTCATGTTGATCTCTTTGTAAATTGACCCTGTTGCCGCCGCACGCGCTGGCTACGACTCGTAGAATCAACGAATCTGAGTGGCACAAGTCTCTTCGGGTTGGCCCTTGCAGAGGGAGCGACTGCATAGTCGGCGCCGCCAGACCGCTGCTTGCGACTTTGAGAACACCAGTCACCGAGTTGGAGAGCTGCTTCCGTCTCGCTTATCTTGCGCGCTGAAATCTTTACATCTGCAGGCACCCACCGGGGATAAGAGAGAATATGCAATTCGTGCTTCCCGCGAGGAGTGTGAACTTCCCGGATTCTGCCAAGACTTTTGGCACCAAACTGATTCGCAAGTCGCACGAGCGCAGGCCACACACGGCGGTGAACGAAGGTGATTTTACCGCTCACGAGACGACAAACGAGAATGTCACCGGAGTCCCGTACCGCTCTCGTAAGCCGGAAGATGTCACGAGCTTTCGGATCTGTCCACCAACTCCCGTGTATTCGTTTACCAGTGACAGTCTCTGCAAGATTAGGCACAGAACCGTGAGCAGACTCCAGAACGACACCATGTTTCTTAATGAAAAGGATGGCCTGACCGGGGCTCATTGGGAACGTGTGATATTTTTGTTATGATATAAGACCGATGGCACAGCCTAACGGACCGCCGCTTCGCCCAAAAGACGGAGGATTATGATTAAGCTGAGTTTCCGCTATTGAATTGAACTACCTTTTTCCAATCGATCCTTCCGTCAACACAGAATTCGGTCGAGAACTCAGAAGTGAACTTATTTATGAGCGCTGCCAGCTCCTCTTCGTAATGTTGATTGTGTTGCTTCGCTTGATGACCAAGAGGTTCGATTATGTCGGTGTAAAGATTTTTGTTTCCGCTGATGAAGTACCAGAATTCCTGACCGCAAATTCGCAGGTACTCTCCATTGTTCGATGTCTTTCTCTTTCCATAGCAAGAAGCAAGAACAGGTTGAACTGCTTTCACTGATTTCGATTCTTCGTTTCGGCAAGAATTAGTTCTTCCAGCGGCTCATACCACTCAATCCTATCGAGAAGCTTTTCAGTTACGTTTGTTAGCTCTTTTTCACTTAGACATCGACCGAGCGTTTCTTGGGCAGTGCGCTGAACGTCAGAAACCGTGATGTAGTAAAGATGCTTTTGGGAGTTCATAGATATTAACTGGTTTATTGTGAATAAATGAAAATGTTTTTTCGATGCCAAGAAATTGAGTTTTCATGGGGAAATATTGAGGTTCTTTTGGGCAATCTGATCGGTTGATTTGGCTCAATAGCTTGTCGTAAAACATCTAAGCTACCCATTAGGCCATGATCAACTGGTACATTATTAATCCCCCCATTTATTTCAATTGTAAAATCATTGCGAAGTGTAAACCATCCAACATCAAATGACCAATGGTGAAAACGACATAATGCAATCCCGTTCCAGATGTCATCTTTTCCATAGAATCGGTGAGGAACAATATGCGCAGCTTCTACTTCCCACAACAGTGAGTCGGGAGATTCGATTTTTAACCCGCAGACACAACAGGTGTAATCATAAGCTTGTACTATGGCTTGTCTAAAACTTCTAGAACGGATTAACGATTCGGTTGTGACCATCCTTGACTTCTTAGCGGTATCGACTGGATTATAATTCTTTACACGTTCAGCTTTCTCCAGCTTGTTCTGGATTTTCTGGACTTCATAAGTCGTAACAGTTAGCTGATGCTTGTGGACAAGAGGAATTTTGGAGACACGAAGGGCTTCGTCAATGCCCTTTTCTGTTAGCATCCACTCTCGTCTTCCAGTCAACTTGAGAGTTTCCTTTGGCCGAGCGAGAAGCTTCTGCTTCGCAGCCAAGTCAGCCGCCCTGAACAGTAGGCGATTCCATGCAGGGAAAGTCTTAAGCCGGCCTTCCTTCCGGACGATTGTCTCCATGAGGAAAGAACGCTGTGAGGTAGACAGACCAAGCAAATCAGCGACCTCGTTTGAGAATTCTTGATCTCCCGATCCAAACTCCTTCACACGACCCTGATGCTTCAACAAAGACGCAAGAAGGACCCGAATTACCTCTTCCCGCCTCGGTAATGAGAGTTGCTTGAAGATTCTGCTTTCGTAGCTCATCTAGCTTCCGGTGATTACTTTCAGGAATGAATTTTCAAAAACCTTCTCTTTTCGGCGCAAGGAGGAGAAATAACTATCATTTCAACAAATTCATTTGGTAAACCTCGAAGCACTTGAAGAGCGTCTCCTGTAATTATTGAATCAAGAGTAATTCCGATCGAGTAGAAGAAATGTCTATTCGATATACGCCTTCTTGGTCTGCCACGCGCGACTTGACAAGCTCGTACTTCTTTCCTTCCGGGCTTATTTTCCTCTTTGGCTTCAATCTTTTCATTTTTTTGGCTTAACTCATTTCGTTTGTATTATTACAAAAAACGATTGGCGAATGCAAACAGAAACATAGGTCTGCGAGTCCGGAATGTTGGAACCTTAGCCCGCCTTCCCGATCTTCTCTCGCACAATGGCAAGTGCGGCCTGCAGCAACGGGAATCCTTCCTTTTGCAACGAGAGTACTTCGTTGTTCATTGTTTCGGTGAACGTTTTGTCTGAGAGACTTCGAAGGTTTATCTGTACGTTGAGCGATGCGCTCTCCAGTCCGCCGTACAACATGATCGTGCTCACGCCCGCATCGCTGATGGAGCTGGTGTTTCCTTTTTCCACAACGGTTTTTGCCACTTTCAATCCTTCAATGCACAATTTCATGACTTCGAGCGGGACTTTTGCCGCTTCTTTAGTCGCGGATTGGATCGCCGTCGCGCGTTTGGTTTTCTGCTCGTCGGTTTCTTTTGGCAGACCGAATGCCTGCATAACTTTGTTGAACACCTCGGTGTCCTCGTCGACCAGCGTCGTGAACTGTGCCCGCAGGTTTTCCGCCTGCCGAAGGATGGACTTCATTTCATTTTCTACGTCGGCATATTTCTTCTTTCCGATGGTGAGGTTACAGACCATCGATGTCAGCGCGGCGCCCATCGCGCCTGCCAAAGCGGCAACGCTGCCGCCGCCGGGGGCGGGGGAGTTAGAAGCGAGGTCGTTGAGGAATTCGGTGATTGGTTTTTTGGTGAGCATGGTTTATCCTTCTGTCGCGTCATTGCGAGTCCGCCCCTGGCGGACGAAGCAATCTCTCTTTCTAACCAGATTGCTTCGTAGTCCGCCTGCGCGGACTCCTCGCAATGACGCTTAGCGTGAATGGCTCAAATCATATATTCAATAACTTTCTTTTTCGGATCGAACGGCTCAAGCTGGCTGAGTCCCAGGGATTCGATGGCTTTCCGGATAAGTTGGTCATCGTTCATTCCAGAAGCATCGCTTCCGGAATAAAATTTCCCCGCCATGACCAACGCTTCCTTGGGAATAAGTCCCACCACTTCGCTCCCCTTCACATCGATGCCAAGTTTGCGTCCCTCCTTTTTCACTTCTTCAAAGGCGACATGGGGCGGCGTAATGCTGTAGTTATTGAGGTTAATCGAAACCTGGGCAATATCAAAACGCTCAAGCAAGACCCCCATGGCCTTGATTGCTTTGAGTGAACCCGGAACCTTGAGGCTTTCCCCCTTCTCGGTCTTTACTGTCCGACCGCTTTCCCGTATCCGCAGGGCAATCTCGTGCGCAAGATCCTTCCGGTTGGTGTTGAGGTTCACGTTGTAGGCGATGAGGAATACCCGCGCTCCTGCTACGGTCGCGCCCGATTTTGCGTTAAACGTCGCTGGACCGTAGTCCGGCTTCCAGGCCGGGTCTTTCAGTTTATCCGGGAGTCCCTCGTATTCCCCCTTGCGGATGTTCGGCAAACTTTTCCGTTGCGGCACGCGCGCCGCTTCTTCATAGAGATAAACAGGAATTTCCAGCTCCCTCCCGACGCGCTTGCCGAAATCGTTTGCGATCCGCACGCAATCCGCCATCGTTACGCCGGAAACCGGAATAAATGGCACGACATCCGTGGCGCCAAGCCGGGGATGCTCTCCCCCGTGCACCCGCATATCGATAAGCTCTGCTGCGGTTTTCGTTGCCTCGAATGCAGCCTCTTTGACGGCTTCCGGGTCGCCAACGAACGTGACGACCGAGCGGTTGTAGTCTTTGTCGGGTTCGACGCTGAGCAATTTGACCCCGTCAATCTTCTTGATGCTCGCCGCAATCATTTCGATTGTCTGGAGATTTCGCCCTTCGCTGAAGTTCGGAACGCACTCGACAATCTGTTTCATGAAATTCAAAATTCCAGTATCACGCCGTTCTTGATGACCTTTTCTATGTGATTTTCCCCAAAATGATAAGGAAGAAACTTGTAGTTTGAAAGGTCGAGAACAATGACATCCGCCTTTTTGCCCTGTTCTATACTTCCGATTTCGTGGGAAAGGTTTAGCGCCGCAGCGGCATTGATCGTCGACGCAGTGATCGCTTCCTCAGGAGTCATTTTCATCTGTGTGCAGGCGATGGTCATCATCATCGGCATGGAGTAAGACATGCATGAGCCGGGATTGAAATCGGTTGCGAGGGAAACAGCTACTCCCGCATCGATGAGTGCCCGCGCGGGGGCATAGGGATGATTCAAAAAGAATGACACGCCCGGCAGAAGCGTTGCCACAACCTTCCCATCGCGCAAGGCGTGAATCCCCGCCTCAGTGATGTGCTCAAGGTGGTCGGCGGAGACAGTCCCCATCTTACCGGCTAACTCGGCCCCTCCGAGTGGATGAAGTTCCTCAGCGTGAATCTTCAGGGCCATACCGCGTTCCCTTGCTGCCGAAAGAATGCGGGCAGCGTCCGTAACGTCAAAAAATCCACGTTCACAAAAGACATCGCAGAAGACCGCAAGGTGATGCTGCGCCACATACGGGATCATTTTGTCGCAGATAAGCTCGACGTATTCCTTCTTTCTCTCCGCATATTCCTGCGGAACCGCATGCGCCCCGAGAAAAGTCGGCACGATGCTGATCACTTCCTCCCCGGCCAATTCGTTGATCGCCTCCAGCATCTTCACCTCATTGTCCATGTCCAGTCCATATCCGCTTTTGATCTCAACTGTTGTGGTCCCATGCTGAAGCATTGCATCGAGGTGTTTGCACGCATGTTTTTTCAATTCTTTCTTGGACGTCGTGTGGACATATTTCACCGTTGAGAGAATTCCTCCCCCCCGTGCTGCAATCTCCTCGTAGGAAAGTCCGCTTGTTCTCAGGGCAAACTCCTCTTCGCGGCTGCCGGCAAAGAGAGCATGCGTATGGGAATCCACGAAGCCGGGCATCACGACTTTTCCGGCGCAGTCGAGCACCGTCGCTTCCTTCAGACTGCTCATCGTCATATCTTTCATGGTGCCCACCCACCGTATGCGACTGTCTTCGATCATCACACAGGCGTCTTCCACGATGGCAAGCTCCCGCATCGACGAGCCTGTCTTGGTCCGTGCACCACCGGCTGAAACGGTGATGAGTTGTTTGATGTTGATGAGGGCGAGATTCATCCGGTCGGTAAAAGGTTGATACTAGGTGCGGGAAGCAATTGCGATCAGTCTCTGGGTATTCACGTGCAACGAACATACGGAAAATATTCCCCTTTTTCAATTGATTTTCTGGGAATTCACGCTATATTTGCTTCATGAAAAGACAAATGACTCAAACCGTTCATTTACTTTTGCTGTACGTCCTGCTGACCCCGCTTGTTGCTCAGGTTCCCCGGGGGATCATGGAAGAATTTCGCGAAGGTAAAGGGAAGCTCACGCACGTACGCCTGGCAGCCGTTGAATCCACTGCGACCACAATTACGAGCGATTTTGTATTGATCAATGATCGTCACGACTCGGTGAAAGGACGGATGCGACTCCCGAGAGCTAACAGTCGGCGCTTTCCGCTCGCCATGCTGGTGGTCGGACTCGAGACCGGCAAAGAAGTCGTGAAGATGATCGAAGGCTATGACAGTGTTCTCGTGGTGGGGATAGATTATCCTTTCACCGGACCGTTGGATTTCTCCGGCTGGAATGCGATCACAACGGCCTTCACACTGCGGGATGTGGGCTACAAAACTGTTCCACAGCTTCTTCTGTGCCTGGACTGGCTCCAGCACCATCCCCGCGTGGACACCAATGACGTGACGATGGTTGCGGTCAGTTTCGGAGTTTTCACTGCCGTACCGGCAGCGGTAATTGAGAAGCAGGTTGATCGATTGGCGATCATTCAGGCGGGTGGAGATCTGCCGGAGATTATCGCAGCCAACGCAGATCGATTAGGCATGCCGCTTGCCCCATGGCTCGCGGGTTGGCTGGGAGGATGGATTCTCGCCCCGTTTGAGCCCAACCGATACATAGGAGCTTTTGCGCCGCGTCCTGTTCTTGTTGTCAGCGGTGAGACCGACGCCCTGTTTCCCCAATCTTCAGTCCAGTCTCTCTTTGATCACGCAAACGAGCCAAGGGAATGGATCAAGCAGCGCAGCAGGCACGTTATGCCCGACGAAAGAGAACTGATCAACGAACTGACGCAGACTGTTGCGAGGAAACTATACGGCAAACGGTAGGAACATCAGCGGTTGATGATTCGGAGAAAATCCTGGCTATCCAGGCGAAAAGGAAGCCACTCACGGAGTTGTCTCGCACCGAGTCTGTCGTAGAAGCGGATTGCGTTGCGGTTCCAATCCAGCACCATCCACTCCATCCTGCCGCATCCGCGTCGCTTTGCTTCACTAACACATTTTTTGAAAAGCTGAAGTCCAACGTTTTGTCTCCGGTATTCTGGTAGAACGAAAATGTCCTCAAGATAGAGCGTGGGCAGGGCAAGGAAGGAGGAGTAGGTTTCAAAGAAAACTGCATACCCTATTGCTTTTCCGTTGGACTCGGCGAGCAGCGCGTCGAAGCGTTTCTTTTTCCCGAAGGCTCCGAGCAGAAGTCGTCGGCGGGCAGACCGGGTTGGCCGATCCAGCTTTTCAAAGTTGGCGAGGGCATCAATGAGGTGGAGAAGTGCCTTCCCATCTTTTCTCGTCGCCTGCCGGATGATCAGGGAGTTCATTGCTCAAGCGGAGATTCGGCGCTGTCAGCTTTTTTTTGTGTGAATCCCCCGCACGCTAGCATGGGAAGCCGGGGGTATTTCGCAAAGGAAGGATCGGTTTTGGATAACGCGCACAAAATGAACCTGCTTCCTTTTCCGCTTGTGAGGAACTGCGCGTGCCGGCACCGTGCACATAAGCCGGGGTTGATGTCAGGCTCTTTCTCCAGCGTGATTCTCACCATTCATGAATGACGACTGAGAAGTCATTACGCCATTGGCACCTTCAGCCCGAACTTCTTGAGGTTCTCGACTGCCTGTTCATACTTCGCATCCGCGTGGCGCATGATGCCCAAACCGGGGTCGTACGTCAGGACCCGTTCCAGTCGCATCTCCGCTTCTTTGGTGCCGTCAGCCACGACAACCATTCCGGCGTGGATCGATAAACCGATGCCAACGCCGCCGCCATGATGAACACTTACCCAGCTTGCACCGCCAACGGCGTTGAGAAGAGCATTAAGTATGGGCCAATCTGCGATTGCATCACTGCCATCTTTCATTTTCTCTGTTTCCCGGTTTGGCGAAGCAACGGAGCCGCAATCAAGGTGGTCGCGGCCGATAACAATGGGTGCTTTTACCTCGCCCTCAGCGACAAGGTTGTTGAAAATATTTCCCATCTTCGCACGCTCGCCATAGCCAAGCCAGCATATGCGGGCGGGCAATCCTTGAAACTTCACCTGGCTCCGGGCCTTCTCAATCCAGCGACAGAGAGGCTTATTCTCCGGAAATGTCTCCATGACGGCACGATCTGTCCGGTAAATGTCTTCGGGTTCGCCCGAAAGTGCTGCCCAGCGGAAGGGCCCCTTTCCGTCGCAAAAGAGTGGACGGATGTATTCAGGGACAAAGCCGGGAATATCGAAAGCGTCCTTTACGCCGTTTGCCAGAGCTTCACCGCGAATGTTATTCCCATAATCGAATGTGACGGCTCCGCGGTTCTTAAGTTCAAGCATTGCCCTCACATGCTCGACGATGGACGTTTGAGCCATCCTGACATATTTTCCAGGATTGGATTTTCGCAAAGCGAGTGCTTCCTCGTACGGAATGCCGGCGGGTACATAACCGTTCAGCGTGTCGTGTGCGGAGGTCTGGTCGGTAAGGACATCGGGGATAATTCCCCGTCGAGCCATTTCCGGCAAAACCTCCGCGGCGTTGCCAAGAAGCGCGACAGATTTTGCTTCCTTCCTTGATTTGGCATCGAACACGACTTGCAGGCCTTCGTCGAGATTCTCCACGATCTTATCCACGTAGCCGGTCTTCAAGCGTCGTTCGATGCGGTCACGGTCGACTTCAATGCCGAGAAACGCCGCGCCGTTCATCGTGGCGGCAAGCGGTTGAGCGCCGCCCATTCCTCCGAGTCCAGCTGTGAGCAGGAATTTCCCCGCAAGAGAGCCTCCGAAGTGTTTTTCTGCGCATGCAGCAAACGTCTCGTACGTTCCCTGGAGAATCCCCTGGGTCCCAATGTAAATCCAGCTTCCAGCCGTCATCTGACCATACATGGTCAGCCCCAATCCTTCGAGACGACGGAATTCATCCCATGTTGCCCAGTGCGGCACGAGCATCGCATTCGAGATGAGGATACGCGGTGCATCCGGGTAGGTTTTGAACACACCTGCGGGTTTGCCCGACTGGACCAGAAGCGTTTCGTCGTTTTCCAGAGCCTTGAGCGTTCGTACGATAGCCTCGTAGCATTCCCAGTTGCGTGCAGCTTTGCCCGTGCCGCCGTAGACGATGAGATCGTCAGGTTTTTCAGCAACATCCCGATCCAGGTTGTTCATCAGCATCCGCAAAGCCGCTTCCTGAATCCAGCCCCTGCAGTTAAGCGTCGTTCCACGCGGCGCGCGAATCGTTCGCTTCGACGTTGCTCCTTCGCTCGAAATATATTCCGGAGGTTGGCTTCTCATGTTAGTCGAAAAAATTGATTCCGTCTTTCTTTCGTTTACGATTCCTTTACAGCAGGCTCCTTTTTTGTTACAGCGCGGGAAAGCATCTCATTGCAGACATCAAGAAAATACTCTGCTCGTCTGCGATAGGTGTGATGCTCGAGCACGTGTTGATGGCCAGCGCGGGCGATGCTTTCGCGCTCATCTTCGTGCTTGAGATAGTACTCCGTCAGCGGCAGCAAGTCGCTGAGATCCTCCCTGCAGAAAACAAGCTGCCTGCCGTGTTCGAAATTGTTGGGGATGCGGATCTTTGGTTCTCCGCTGATCATAAAGGTCCCGACGCCGGGGATTTCCCAATATCTGAGCGTGTCCCAGCCTGCGCCTTTGAAATTATAAGCTATTTTCGACGCAGAGAGTTCTTCGAGAAAAAATTTTCCACGGCGTTTGTATTTTTTGAAAACGATGCCTGTGGTAGTCCCGTTTTTTCTACAGTCGTATTTATCCTGCACCATTTCCAGCACCTCTGTCCGAATGGGGTCAGATTCCACGACCCAGAACACAACCTGATACTTCTTGTCGTTGATCCGTGATTGAAAGGCGGTGGGCTTAAGCGCAAACGGGAGCGGAAAAACATTGGAATCGTATTCCCTGCTCAGCAGATACTCCCTTTTGAAAACGAGATCGATTTTCCTTCTGCTCCACACATCCCGAAATAGCGGAAGAAAACCCTGACGTATTGCATCGCCCCCGATTTCCGGCCTGTCGCCGCCATCGACGTAGATTAGCGGTATCCCTTTCGGAAGTGCATCGGCGATTTCCAGGTACGAGACGAACGCGTCTTGCTTGGTCGACCCAATCACCACGGCATCAAATTCAAATTTTGCGACTTTTGTTTTCAGTTTGAGGCGATCCACGACATAACGTGCCGGTGGGCGGCACTGACCGATATTCTTTGGATACCTATACTTTGAAAAGTAGTAGTGGTAATTGGTCGGGAACGAAACAAGATTCTCGACGCCGAGTAATTCTGTCAGGCCTGCGAACAGGAGATCTTCGAGGTAATCGAAGCTCAAGGAGTTGATGAAAAAGATTCGCCTGATCATTTACATCCTTCCGGAGGAGGTATGACAATCGCGCGGAACCGTCATCTTAGCACATCGTCGGGCTGACATTCATGTTACGAGGCATAAGCGTTTCAAGCATGCTTTTGAGTTGTGTTCCGCGCGGGGAATTCATCGTTCGCTTACCAACAGACTAACTTCTTTTTCCTCTGCATCATTCATGAACTTTATTGCTTCGTCGATCTATATGCAATGGCTGAAATCTCCACCCGTGCGTTTCGCGGGAGAGCGGCGACCTGCACCGTTGCCCGTGCAGGAAAGTTTCCTTCCTGGAAATACCCGCCATAGATTAAGTTCACTTTTGCGTAATCGTTGATGTCCTTGAGATAGAGGGTTGTACTGACAACATCCGACGAGTCAAAGCCGGCATTACGCAGGATCATCATGAGATTTTCCAGAGCCTGGCTTGTTTCCGATTCAATGTCTTTATTTTCGAGCGTGCCTGTTTGCTGATTGATTCCAATTTGGCCAGAGACGAAAAGAAAATTTCCAACGCGTATTGCTGGACTGTAGGGGCCGACTGTGTACGCATCGAGCATGGCGGTTCGCTTTATGGCCGTGGAGAGTTCTTCCTTAACCATCTCCCGTATGCGCTGCTCGTTGGGTTCACATCCTTGAATCGCAAGGAGCGCACAGCATGTCAAAACCAGGAAGGTAACCGTTCGTCTTCTCATCGAAAATCTCCCTTAGCTCAGTTTGTAACCGATTTTTCTCAAGAATTCTTTTCTCACCCTGATGTCAGTTTCCGTTTCGATTCCCTTTGTCTTGATTCCATCGACGACTCCCAGAATACCCCTTCCCTGGTCGGTTTCCGCCACGATAACTTCCACGGGATTTGCGGTGGCACAGTAAATAGAACAAACTTCAGGAATAGCCTTGATGGCATTCAGGATGTTGATGGGAAAACCGCCTTCTAAGAAAATGATAAAACAATGTCCACACGAAAGACTCATCGCATTCTTTTTTGCAATCTCGATGAGGTTTTCATCGTTACCGATGAAGCGCACGAGTGCCGGTCCGGAGGATTCGCAGAATGCTAGTCCGAATTTTATGCTGGAGGTAGTTGAGACCACAGCCTCATAAATATCTTCGACAGTTTTGATGAAATGGGACTGTCCGAGAATGAAATTCATTTCAGCCGGTTTTTCAATCTTCACGACTTTCAATTCCATGGTTTTTCTCCTTCTTGTCGGTCATCGCGGAGAATGCCCTGCAGCCTCCTGAGCGTGTTCGTTCGATGCGATCCTTTCCAATAGATACGGTGACACTGCGGACATTCATAGAATTCGTCAAACGCATCCCACGATTTCTCTGGCACTTTTCCTTTCACGGCAGCCTTTTTGACCCGATGAACGGGCTCATTGCATTCAAGGCACCGCGTGAACAACTTTTTCTTTGTGTCGAGTTCGAAATGATGGATCACGTTGCGGAGTTGGGTAGGAAGGTATTCGCTGCAAACATTGAATAGGGTTGTTGGAGTTATGCCGTCAGGGAACGATCCTCGCCGTGTGAGAAGAACCCGATGTTCTCGATTTGCAGCATCCACGAGTTGCTGTAGCGGGAGTGAAGAATCATATTTCACGTCGTAGCCAAGTATGCGCAGCCACCGGGCAAGTTTCCCCAGCATGGTGTCGGCGGCAAACTTCATAACTGACCTCTTGGCGGAATCTGTTGCCCAAATTACGAGATTTTTTACGGCAAAATCAAGCAACACCCTTGAATCTGATTGGGCGTTTCAATATATTGCCCCCGATTCTTTCTCTCACATTCCAAGGAGACAACTATTATGGAACAGCGGGATACAGCAATGACAACCGGATCGGAAGGAATTTCTCCGCTTGGCACGCGTATCATGAATGTTTTTTCTTCGCCGGGTGAACTGTTTACTGAAGTCGCCAGGACACCGGTGCAGAAATCGTCTTGGGCCGTACCGTATGTGCTATCGCTTCTCCTCACACTGGTTTTTACATACGGATTATTCTCTAATCCAAGCCTTCGTCAGCAAATATACGACACCCAGCTGCAGGGCATGCAGAAAGCTGTGGAGGAAGGTAGAATGACACAAGCTCAGCTGGATCAGATGAGAGAGGGGATGGAAAGCAGCGGACTCGGGATGTTTATGCTCTTCGGAGGAGTTTCCCAAATCGTTATCGGCTCCGCCATGTTCTTTGGATTGGCTCTGCTGCTCTGGCTGACGTCCAAATTTGGACTGAAGGCAACTGCCGGATATGCAAAACTCTTAGAATTGACGGGTCTTGCATCATTCATCGCTCTGATCGGCGCCGTGATTACTCTCGTTCTGATGTATGTTTTTGATTCGCTGCGCGCAACGCCGGGTGCCGCATTAGCTATTCTCGATTCATACGACCGGGAAAATAAGATGCACCTGTTTCTCTCCTCGCTGAACGTCTTCACACTCTGGGAGACCTCCATCATAGGTATCGGACTTTCAAAGGTGGCCAATAAGTCAACCGGGGTGGGAATGGGCATAGCATTTGGCCTGTGGGCGCTGTGGACGATTGTGACAGTAGCATTAGGCTGGGGAAGGGTGTAAATGCCTGTCGTTTGAGGGCTTAGCCCCCATGCGAGATCGGGTTTGCATCTGGTGAGGAATTTCCCTATCTTGGGAATGCAAACAACAGTACACCGTTTTTGCGCTATCAAGAGTATTTTGCGGATGTAGAACCCGTGTTCGTTTGATCTCCGATTGGACGTACCACGAGGCGAATCATCGCAAGTTACTGAGCGCGGATCCTCGGGTACGTTTTTTATCATCATTTGTTGAAAGGATGGGTTCCATGGAACAAGGAACTGTCAAGTGGTTCAACGGAGCAAAAGGATACGGCTTCATCTCGCGTCAAAGCGGCGAAGACGTGTTCGTCCACTTCAAGGAAATTATTGGCGAAGGCTACAAGACCTTGAATGAGGGCGACAAAGTCCAATTTGAAGTTGAACAAGGACCGAAAGGGTTACAAGCATCAAAAGTGCAGAAGGTCTAAAGTAACTCTGAACGCGAAAACCCCAGTCTGTCTTCGCGGATGACTGGGGTTCTCTTATTTCCATCACGCGAAAGGAGTAGGGTGTATGGCACAGGGTGTGGTTAAGTTTTATAACGTATTGAAAGGCTTTGGCTTTATCACTGCTGAAGGCGGAGAAGACGTCTTTTTCCACAAAAGCAATGTGAAGAACACAGGATTTCGTGACGTGTTGGTGCAAGGAGATAGCGTAAAGTTTGAAGTGAAGCAGGAACAAAAAGGAAAGCGAGCCTTTAATATCATCCGGGTGTAGGTGAGATTACCAATAATCTTTTCTGCTCAAAACGACAGCCCCGCCGATCGACGGGGCTGTTGCGTTTTTGGAGACCCCGGATCAATGCTGTTTCTTGGAGATCGTATACCAAATCAACTGCGTAGCGCATCGGAGTCGACCGGAACCTCTCACGAAATCGAATGCTGCAACTCTTGCGTCTTCCCGAGCAAGCTCAATCGTGAAACGAGGGCCCAGGGGACCCATGCACTGATTATCCAGCGGTAGCCAGGCTTGCCGAACAGCAATCTCAGACTTTCCCAGTACCGTGAGAAGCGATTCCGCGTCTACGACAGTAAACTTGTAAGAATATGTCAGCGCGGTGAACCGCTGGGGGAGCTGATTCCGGGAGATAGTCTTTGTTTGGAATCGAAGTTCACCAGCCTGGCTGAACGACTGGCTTGAAATCAACGCTGTAAAGAGCGCAAGTAGACCTGCGAGCCTTCTTATCACTTCTCCTCCTTTCTGTATTCACCCCCTTGAAAAAAGAAAGATTCATTTCACATGTAATCAATGCCCTGTTTGAAGACAGCAGGCGTCTAAGGCGTGGAAACACATTTTTTCTACCTATCTGTTCTACATCATTCCGACGGGATCAACGTCGAGGACGAGTCTAACTCGCCGGCTCTTTCCCATTGCAGAATTCTCATAGCCTCGCAGGGCTTGACGGAGGGCCTGGTGCATATGCTCCCCGGCGGGGTCGGCCGACTTCAGACCCTTCAGGACAATGTGCCATCGGTAAAGATTTTTCAGCTTTGGGATTACGGCCGGTGCAGGTCCAAGGGTTATGAAATTGGTGTTGTGCGCTTCGAGTAAACCTGAAAACCGCTCTGCGTGACGCATCACCTCATTTTCTCGCTCTCCCCTGGCTTCGATTAAGGCAATCCGTGAATAGGGGGGATAATCAAGTTCCTGGCGGTATTGGAGTTCTTCCCGATAGAATTCCTTGAAGTCGTGCGCCAGCACGTGTTTCAAACTGTAATGTTGAGGCTGCGATGTCTGGATAATGACTTCACCGCTGAGTGCGCCGCTGCGGCCTGCCCGACCTGCCACCTGTGTCAGTAACTGGAATGTTCGTTCTGCAGAGCGGAAATCCGGTAACAACATTTGCGTATCGGCAGACACGACGCCCACGAGAGTCACGCGCGAGAAATCAAGTCCCTTTGCCACCATCTGTGTTCCCAGAAGAATATCGAAATCGCCTTCTGCAAATTTTCTGAGAATCGTTTCATGGGAACCTTTGCGGACTGTGGTATCGAGATCCATCCTGACAAGAGATGCTTCGGGGAAGAGTTTTTTCAGCTCTTCTTCAACGCGCTGTGTTCCAATGCCGCGAAGCTGAAGGTCAATTCCCTTACATTGGGGACAGACGTTTGGCGGCGTTTTCGTGAACCCGCAGTAGTGACAGCGCAGTTGACGCCTGGTGAGGTGGTATGTCAGCGTGACGACGCAGTTATCGCACGTTTCGACAAAACCGCAGTCAAGACACTCCACAAAAGGGGCAAACCCGCGACGGTTTTGCAGTAAGATGACCCCTTCTTTTCTTGCCAAGTGGTCTTGAATTTTCTCCCTCAATGCATCGGAGATTGAGCTGACCTCGAACTTCCGCTTGCTTGTTCGAGCCCCGGCGGGATCCCGTTTGAATTCTTTCTTGCGCTCTTCACGAAAGAGCGTTAGCCTTCTTCGCCGTTCTGCACTCAGATCGATAATCTGGATATCAGGAAGCTTTGCATTATCGACGCGATCCGGGAGTTCAAGCAATGTATACTTGCCCTGCGCGGCGTTGAAGTACGATTCAACGGACGGGGTCGCGGAGCCAAGGATGACTACGGCGTGTGCCATGTTCGCACGCATGATGGCAACGTCCCTTGCGTGATAGCGCGGGGTTTGGTCGAATTGTTTGTACGACGCCTCCTGTTCTTCGTCCACGACAATGAGTCCGAGGTTGTTCAGCGGTGCGAAGACCGCCGAACGTGGACCGATGACAATGGAATATCTTCCCTCACGAGTCAACCGCCAGGCATCGTACCGCTCGCCTGCTGACATTTTACTGTGAAGCGCAGTGACCTTTTGGCCGAAATGATACTTGAAGCGCTGCACGATCTGCGGAGTGAGCGAGATTTCCGGTACAAGCACTATGGCTGATTTCCCCGAAGCAAGAGCTTCGCGTATCGCTTCGATATAGACCTGTGTTTTTCCACTCCCGGTAACACCGTGCAAAAGGAATGTGTGGAATGAATTCTCCTGCACTGCCGACCGGATGCTTTCCAGTACTTCCTGCTGTCGTCTTGTCAGGCGTATTTTTGTGCTACCCAGCGCTGCGTCGTAGAGGTCGTATTCCGGGGAGCGGACTTTTTCACGCTTCGCAATCGTGATAATTTCCTTTTCGACGAGTAATTGAAGAACAGAAAGGGATGTTTTGGATTGCTTCAATAATTGCCGAACGACGATCGTACCATTGTTCATCTGTAACAATGTATCAATGAGATGGAACTGTTTGGTGCGGCGGCGATCTTTATGATCAAGCGCTGCTTTCCACTCTTTCAATCGCGCTCTGGTATGGTCATCGATCTCTATGGTTTTTTCGGTTTTCGGTTTGGGTGCGGATCCGGGCTCCCGTTCTGAGACGGTAACGTATCCCTGTTTTTCTAATCCATGAAGCGTTGCGTATATGCTTTTTGCGTTAACCTTCTGTTGGAGTTGTTTTGTGGAAAGCTCTCCCCTTTCGGCAAGGAACCGGAGGATCTCTGCCTGCCTGGGAGATCTGGCTGAAACATCTTCTATAGCCTTTTCAATATTATCTGCGGTAACCTTCACCATACGTTTACCGCTTAGCGCAAACCCCCGCGGCAGGGCTGCCTTCAAAACTTCTCCCCAGGCGACAATATAGTACTCAGCAATCCACTTTGTCAGACGCAGGAGTTTCTCAGAAAGTACAGGAGTGCTATCCAGAATGTCTTGAAGGGTTTTGAGACGGGAGACCGGGGAGGAGTCTGAGATGCCGACAACAAATCCTATAGCTGTTCGTTTGCCAAATGGGGCGAGAGCGCGCACGCCGGGTTTCACCGCATCGTGCAACTCCGGCGGCACGGCATAGGTGAAGACTTTGTCGACTTCGACCGGAAATGCAAGTTCTGCAAACAGAGGCATACAAGGAGAATGAAGTGAAACGTGAGGCTATATCAACAATTTCGAGAAAAGAAGACCAAGAAACAAGCCCGACTTCTTTGTGGCGGACAAGCCAATCAAAACCCTGGACATAAGCAAAACGGTGAGTCCTTTTGGGGCTCACCGTTCTTAAGCGCGTCCTGCTGAGGAGGCTCATTTGAGGGGCAACCCCGCTCAAACAGCCGCGGGATTTATTGTATCATGAACGCAATCTTATTTGATCAACAACATCTTCTTGACCTCGCGGAAGTTTCTTCCGTCGGAGCCTGTGGCCTCGAGGCGATAGAAATACAATCCGCTTGTCACTGGCGTGTTAACGCTGTTGGTGCCGTCCCACGTTGCTACAAAGAACCCCGGGTTTTGCTCACCCTCGAACAGCGTGACCACCTCCTGACCGAGGATG